>JGI24143J45723_1000070_pt1 | contig 51883 bp, 46 predicted proteins | sample BarGraIncu00432A_FD_45723 | JGI IMG/M metagenome (IMG submission 45723) | reverse complement strand
GGGGGGCGTGCCATTGTCTGAAGCACCTGTAACAGGGATCATGTGTCAGATGTCACTGTGTGAATTTCTTTACTTTTGATGGGTTGCATGCTATAGCTAACGACTTGCATGTACCCCTGTGGGTCTGCTGGCAGTGCTCTTTCGCTGTAACTGAAATCCATCGACTGCTCCATCTCATAAAGTAGGGGAATCATCCGGCATGAAGAGAATCCTGTTACCGCTGATAGCAATCATCCTGTTTTCGATGTCCACCGCGTTCGCCTTCTCTTCCGCTTCAATCACGGATGATCCCTCCGCACCTGACGATTTGTTTCCCTTTTCCAGCCCTGCCCCGGCTGGGTCTCCTTCGACCGTGCAGGGTGTCTCCAAAACGCCCGCGACTCCGGCCCCGGCCAGCCCGGCACCCCAAGCGCAACCGGCTCAGGTAACGGCAACTCCCGCTACTACTCAGCAGACGCTGCAAGGGTCGGATTCTCAGCAGGGGAAATCCGGATCCCTCATGCCGGATGAACTTGCACCGCAGGATGACGGCTTTTCCCGGACGCCGTCCGACTCCCGGGATAAAACGGAGACGCAATCCGTGAGCGGGGATGCACAGCAGCCCAAAGCACAGTCCGATCTGCCCCGGGAAACCGTGGATATGCCGGCGCCGGCGGTCGAGCACAAGGAACCTTCCGCAATCGAACGCACCCTGAGCGAGAATCCGGTTTCGGCTGAGAAGGTCAAGGCTCAACCCTACGGCACGATCGGCCTCACCCAGTTCGGCTACAGTTTCTTCAGGCCTGGGGCCGGCAGGTTCGCCCCGCAGACGGACGTCCCCGTTGGGCCTGACTATCTGGTCAGCGCCGGCGACCGGCTGCTCGTTTCCATCTGGGGCAGCATTAACGGCACCTTCAACCTGGAAGTGAACCGCAGCGGCGAGATTACCCTTCCCAAGGTGGGAGCGGTGAAGGTGGCAGGTCAGAGATTCGACCAGTTGCCGGCTCTGCTCACTGCCATGGTGGGGCGCAATTACAAGAATTTCAACCTGAACGTCAACATGGGCAAGCTGCGCTCCATCAAGGTCTACCTTGTGGGCGAGGTCGCAGCACCCGGCGATTACAACCTTAATTCCCTTTCCACCCTGATAAACGCCCTTGCCGCGGCCGGCGGCCCGACCAAGAACGGCAGTCTCAGGAACATCCGGATCAACAGAAACGGCAAGGTCATTGAGACCGTTGACCTCTACGACTTCTTCCTGAAAGGGGACAAGGGAAGGGATATCCGTCTGCAGCCCGGTGACACCATCCTGGTGCCTGCCATTGGTCCGGTCGCGGGAATAGCCGGCAATGTCCGCCGTCCCGGCATCTACGAGTTGAAGAGCGAGCGCAGCCTCAAGGACCTGCTCGCCCTCGCTGACGGAATCAACCCCACCGGTTATCTGCAGCGGGTGCAACTCTACCGGGTGGAGGCGCACGACAAGAAGGTCGTCACCGACTTCAATCTCGACCTCAAGGGCGGGAAAAGCATCGACGAGGTGGCAAGCAGCATCGCCATACAGGACCTCGACCTGGTGAAGGTGCTCCCCATCGACAGCCTGCTGCGTGGCTACGTGCGGCTGAACGGGCACGTGCTGCGTCCGGGCGATTACGCCCTGAAGCCGGGGATGCGGATGAGTGCCCTGCTGGGGGCCGACAACCTGCTCCCGGAATACTACCCGTCCGCCGGCCAGTTGATCCGCCTTTACCCGCCCGACCTGCACCCCGAGGTAAGCTTCTTCGATATCACCCGCGCCCTCAACAAGGAGCCCGGCTTCGACGTGGAGCTGAAGGAATTCGACCGAGTAAAGATCTTCACCCGCAAGGAGAAGCAGGAGACCCCCTTTGTCAAGGTGAGCGGCGAAGTGCAAAAGCCGCTGCAGACGCGTTACTTTGAAAACATGACGGTGCGGGACCTGGTTATGCAGGGCGGGAACGTCAAGCAGACGGCCTACCTGAAGAACGCCGAAATAACCAGGCTCAAGCGCAGCGGTGATTCGGTCTCCTCGTTTGCCCTCGCCGTCGATCTCGCCAAGGCACTCCAGGGCGGAGCCGAGAATATCAAGCTGGAGCCGTTTGACGAGCTTACCGTGCGGCGCATCCCGAACTGGGCCGAGGAAACCGAACGCTACGCCGTTTTGCAGGGCGAGTTCGTCTTTCCCGGCACCTATCCCATTTACAAGGGGGAACGGTTGAGTGCGGTCATCGCTCGCGCCGGAGGATTCTCGGAGCGCGCCTACCTGAAAGGGGCCAAGTTCACCCGCGAAACGGCCCGCCAACTGCAGCAGCGGCGCATGGACGAGGCGCTTGTCAAAGCACAGCTGGATATCGTCTCCCTGCAGACCAAAATGGCTCAGACGGCCTCGTCGGTGGAGGAGGTAGCCAGTTCCAAGGCCACCCTCGAGGGGCTGTCGCAAAGTATCGAGGTGCTCAAGAACAGAAAGGCAGAGGGGCGCATGCTCGTCAAGTTCGACTCGCTGAACGATCTGCGGGGCAGCGTCTACGACCTGGAGCTTCAGGGGGGTGACCAGCTGGTAATCCCCAGCGACCCCGGGGGGGTCAACGTCATCGGCGACGTTTATAACCAGAACACCGTGGTAAGCCAGCACGGCAATGACGTGCGGTGGTACCTGAACCAGGTGGGTGGCCCGACGGGGGATGCGGACCTGAGCGAGGTGTACGTGGTGAAGGTCAACGGCTCCGTCATCAGCCAGAAGAACTCTGCCAGCTTCTTGTTCTTCAACTCCTTCTGGGGCAAAAAACTCGATTCTGGGGATACCGTCATTGTGCCGCGCCAGTTCGAGAAGACGGCCTGGCTGAGAAACATTAAGGACGTCGTTTCTATCGTCAGTAACGTAGCGCTGACCGCCGGCGTGCTGGTAGCGGCCGGGCTCAAGTTCTGACATCCGGCTCAGGGGCGCATTGTAAGCTCGACCCGGAACTCCTAAACAGTCTCAAAGGATATCTATGACGGACAGGCAAGACCAGATTGAAGTCGATGATGAACAGGAAATCAACCTGCTGGAGTTGGTACAAGTACCGATAAGGCACAAGATGCTCATCATCAAGATGTGCAGTGTTGCCGTAGTAGCTTCCGTGATTTACAGTCTGAGCCTGCCAAACATCTATGCTGCCACCGCCAAGATACTTCCTCCCCAAAAGGACGGTGGCGGCGGACTTTCCGCGGTCCTTGGACAGATGGGCGGCATGGGCGGACTTGCCGCACTGGCGGGTTCCGGCTTCACGGGAAGCGGCGAACTCTATCTGGGTATTTGCAAAAGCCGGTCAGTCGAGGATGCCGTCATCAAGCGGCTTGATCTGATGCGGGTCTATAAGGCGAAAAACATGGAGGTTGCCAGAGCCCTGCTGGAGGATGCGGTCAAGACGCAGTCGGGCAAGGACGGCATCATTTCGATTACCGCCAAGGATGCCGATCCCAAGCGTGCTGCACTCCTGGCCAATACCCTGGTGGACGAACTGGGGAAGACCACGATACGGCTCAACCTTTCCAAGGCCGGGACCGAGAGGCTCTTCCTGGAAAAGCGCCTGGAGCTGGTGAAAAAGGACCTGAAGAGCGCCGAAGACGAGCTGAAGTCGTTTGCCCAGAGCAACCGGGTCGTGCAGGTGGATGCCCAGGCCAAGGCGAGCATTGAAGGCATAGCCCGACTGAAGGCCGATCTGGCACTCAAGGAGGTGCAGCTTGCCGTCCTGACCAGCAACCAGACCGAGCAAAGTCCCGAGGTCAAGGCGCTGCGCTCGGGCATCGACCGCATGAGGGGAGAGCTGGGGAAACTGGTCGGCCGCGACGCGAATGACGGCGGGATCCCTTCCATCGGTAACGTGCCCGGTCTGGGGCTGGAATACTCGCGCAGATTGCGGGAACTCAAATCGCAGGAGGCCATCTACGAGCAGCTTGCCAAGCAGTATGAAGTGGCCAAGCTCAACGAGGCGAAGGACTCCTCCGCACTGCAGGTGCTTGACGAGGCGGTGGTCCCGATCAATAGGCTCAGCCCGAAGCGCTCCCTGATCGTCATCATGGCGACGGCAGCGACATTTTTACTTGCCATCCTGAGCGCCTTCGCCCTGGAGTACTTTTCCAAGATTTCCAGCGCAGATAAAGAAGCCTTGAAAAATCTCAAGAAGCAGGCCCTTGCCTTTAAGTAGCTTCCTAAGGCCAACAGGAAATGCCTGCATACATTCGTGGCATTCCCCAAGGCAGTAACTGGATCAAGCTGCCGTTCGTACCTTCTGCGAGTTGTTGCCAATGCGAAGGCGCACAATGAAAGTAGTCATTCTTGCCGGTGGTTTCGGAACACGTATCAGTGAAGAATCCCACTTGAAGCCCAAGCCGATGATCGAGATCGACGAGCGGCCAACCCTTTGGTAAATCATGAAGATGTACTCGTCCTAGGGCTACAACGATTTCATCGTTTGCATGGGCTACAAGGGTTTCTGCATCAAGGAGAACTTTGCTCACTACTTAGGCTATCTCAAGAGTACCATCACCAGGAATCGCCCCGATATTTCCAAGATCAGCCGCCTGGGCTGGGAGCCGGTCACTGGCATTAGGGAGGGGTTCATCAAAACTATTAGGAGCTTTTTAAATGACCACAATCACTGAAGTCAAGGCGGCATTCGCAAACGGCGCCCAGGGGAAGCACGATTACATCCAGCAAATGCACGATCTGCACAAAGTGCTTTTCGAATATTCGATTTTCATCCAGTCCACGGATATCAAAAAGATAGAAATAACTGATGGCGCCGTTGTCATGACCAGCCGCGAAAGCGGTCTTAAGCTTCTCTGTGATCCCACCGACAGAAGAATAGCCCCCATTGAGATTCTTAACTTTGGCCACTATGAGCAGGAAGACTCCGAGATGATCCTGCGCCTGATCAACGAGGGCGACACCGTCTTCGACATCGGCGGCAATTTCGGCTGGTATTCGCTGAATATCGCCAAGGCGAAGCACGCCAATGTCTATGCCTTCGAACCCATCCCCAAGACCTACGGCTACCTGTGCAAGAATGTCGAGTTGAACGGGCTGGACCGGGTGCGCGCCTTCAACTTCGGCTTTTCCGACAGCGAGCGGGAGCTGACCTTTTACTATTATCCGGAGGGTTCCGGTAATTCTTCCTCGGTCGATCTCTCCAGCGGGGCTGGCGTGGAAAAGGTCACCTGCCAGGTCCGCACGGTTGATGCCTTTGCCGCTGAACAAAAGGTCCGCGTCGATTTCATCAAATGCGATGTGGAAGGTGCCGAGTTGATGGTTTTTCGCGGCGGCCTTGAGACCATCAGACGCGATACTCCGGTGGTATTCGCCGAACTCCTGCGCAAGTGGGCCGTCAAGTTCGGCTATCATCCCAATGAGGTGCTGCAGCTCTTCAGGGATGCCGGTTACCGCTGCTTTACCGTCCAAGGCAGCCGGCTGCGCGAGTTCGGCAGCGTGGACGACGAGACCCGGGAAACCAACTTCTTTTTCCTGCATGCCACCAAACACCGCGACCTTATTCACTCCCTAAGCGCGCCCTGACAGGCAGCACCCGTGTCAGACCGGAGGGAAAGACCTTGCTGTTGAAAAAACTATTACGCCTGATGGGGGTGAATCGGGCGGTGGGCTACGGAGTGCTGACCCGGGTCTGGGGGGTGCTGGCGGGCCCGGTGTCCATGCTTCTTATCGCCACCAGGTTTTCCGGGGCGGAGCAGGGCTACTACTACACCTTCAGCAGTCTTTTGGCCTTGCAGATTTTTTTCGAGCTGGGACTTTTGACCGTGATGGCCCAATTCGCCAGCCACGAGTTCGCCCAGCTCAGCTGGGGGACGCGGGGCGAGATTCTCGGCGTGGCCAGCCACCGCGAGCGCCTGCTCGACCTATTGTACAAGGGATGCAAGTGGTACTCGGTGAGCGCCCTGCTGCTTGTGCTGGCCCTGGTGCCGGCTGGGTGGCACTTCTTTGCCGCTGCCGGGTCCGCCGGGTCCGCCGGGTCCACCGGGACTTTTTCCTGGCGCGTGCCCTGGCTGCTTGGCGTTTTGGGGGTTGCGGGCAACCTCCTGCTGATCCCGTTTTACGCCGTGGTGACCGGCAGCGGTGACGTCGCCACGGTGAATCAGCGCGAGATGCTAGGGGGCTTGGTCGGCTCGCTCACCTCCTGGCTGGTTATCGGCCTTGGTGGCGGCCTCTACGCAGTCCCTTCGGTATCTGCCGGCACCATAGTCATTGGTGTGGCCTATCTCTGGCGACGCAAGCCGGAACTGGTGAAAAGCGTCTGGAGGCACCGCCTGAGCCGGGACACGGTGCTGCACCCGGTTAGCTGGCGGGGCGAAGTCTGGCCCATGCAGTGGAAGATCGCCCTTTCCTGGGTCTCGGGCTACTTTATCTTCCAGTTGTTCACCCCGGTGCTCTTTCACTACCAGGGAGCCGTGGTGGCGGGACAGATGGGCATGACGCTAAGCGCCTCCAATGCGCTGATCGGTGTCTGCCTGACCTGGATGGGGGCCGCCTCACCGGAATTCGGCCGGCTGATCGCCCTGCGGCAATGGCAGGGGCTGGACACCCTCTTTCGCCGCGTGATGCTGCAATCGGGAACCATCGCCCTCGCGGGAGCCACCTTGGGAACCGGGGCCGTCTGGTTTCTGCAGGGGCATTTCCAGCTGGGGCAGCGTTTTCTCCCGGTGGGGCAATGCGCCCTGCTGTTCTTTTCGGTGCTGGTTGCAGTGATATCGAACGGGTTCGCCGCCTACCTGAGGGCGCACAAGCAGGAGCCCCTGTTGTATGTCTCGCTGGCAGCCGGGGTGATCCAGGGGACCGCGACCTGGCTGCTGGGCAAGCACTATTCAAGCGGAGGGGTTACCTTGGGATATTTCGCCGTCGGACTTTGTTTCTCGCTGCCGGCGGTTTACCTGGTGTGGAGAAGGTGCCGCTGCCAGTGGCATCCGGAGACTGTCTGATATGGCGCAACAGCACGGGGCGCAAGAGTGCCTGCTATCGATCTGCATTCCGACCTTTAACCGCAGCCAGCTGCTCGAGTCGGCGCTCCTTTCACTGGCGCCCCAGATTCAGCAGGCCGGCGGCCGGGTGGAACTGATCGTCTCGGACAACTGCTCGACGGACCAGACCGCCGAGGTGACGCGGCGCGCCCAGGCGCTCTGCCCGATCCACTACCATCGCAACGCCAGCAACATCGGCGCCTGCAACAACTTCCTGAACCTGCCGCGCAACCTGGCCCGGGGTGAGTTCTGCTGGCTGCTGGGCGACGACGATCTTGTGCGTCCCGGCGGGGTGGCCAAGGTCCTCAGTGTGCTGGAAGCCCATCGGGACTTGGATTACGTCTTCGTCAGCCTGGCCCACGTAGAGCTGGAGTTCCTGGAGCGCTACCCCCAGCCGGTGTCGAGCGGGGACCTCCCGGGCGACCTGCCTGCGGACAACCAGCTGCCCGACGACAGCTTGCTGACCGCCTGGGAAGAGCTGATCGCCCCGGAGATTTCCGGCGTCTTCCTGGGGGCGGTGCAGGCCTCGGTATTTCGCCGATCGCTCTGGAATGCCCAGTGCGATCAGCTCGTCATCGGACCGGCCTTCTCCTCGCTGGAGTCTACCTATCCGCACCTGGTGGTGTTCGCCCGCAGCCTGGTGGGGCGCAAAGCCTACTACATCGGGGAGCCGCAGGTCATCGTGGTGGACGGCGCCCGGGAATGGTGGGGACTTTTGCCCCTGATCTACCTGGTCAGGCTACATGAGGTGCTGGATCTCTATCAGAGCTGCGGGGTACCGGCCGCACAGATCCGGCGCTGCAGGGGCAGCCTGCTGAGGAGTTGCGGTCAGTTCGTGGTGCAGATGCTGTTTGGCCCACAGCGAAAGGAGGTGCGGGGGGTCTCGATCCCGGCATTCCTGGCCAAGTACTGGAGCTATCCGGAGCTCTGGATCTCGCTGGCCCGCACGCCGCTCATGAACCCGACCCTGCGCAGGCTGGCCGGCAGTCTCAAAAGAAGATGCTCACGATGAGGGGGCTGACGGGAGCCGGACCGGCTGCCTGCAGCCGGGCTGCGGGCGGGGCCCGGGGCGGGCACGGATTTAGTGCCCTTACCCGAACCGGAACCCGAGGAGACGCTGCATGAAACGGACAAAAATTCTCACCCTGGGCGCGACCGGGATGCTGGGGCATACCCTGCTGGGCTACCTGTCGAAGAGACCCGAGTTCGAGCTGCACGCCACGGCCCGGAGCCGCAGCGCCTTTCTCGGCGGCTGCGACCCGGCTCTGGCGGCGCGGGTCAGCTTCAATGTGGATGCCGGCAACCCGGACCAGATCCTCAACTGCCTCTGCAGCTTCCGGCCCGACCTGGTCATCAACTGCATCGGGATCATCAAGCAGCTCCCCGCCGCACAGGATCCGGTCTCCTGCATCACGGTGAACGCACTTTTCCCCCATACCCTGGCAAAGCTTTGCCAGTTGGCCGGGGCGCGCCTGCTCCATATCAGCACCGATTGCGTTTTCAGCGGCGAGCAGGGCAACTACCGGGAAAGCGACCCCTCCGACGCCGCCGACCTCTACGGTCGCAGCAAGTTTCTCGGGGAAGTCGCCTATCCCCACTGCATCACCCTGCGCACCTCCATCATCGGACATGAACTCGGCAGCAGCCTCGGGCTGGTGGACTGGTTCCTGGCCCAGGAGGGGAGCGTCAAGGGGTACACCAGGGCCATTTTCACCGGGTTTCCCACCGTGGAACTGGCGCGCATCATCGCCGACTTCGTGGTGCCCAACCGGGAGCTGAGCGGCCTGTACCAGGTCTCCTCGGAGCCCATCAGCAAGTTCGAGCTTTTGCAGCTGGTAGCCAAGAGCTATGGCAAGGAGATCCAGATCGAGCCGGATGCGGCCTTCCACTGTGACCGCTCCCTCAATTCCGAGGCCTTCCGGCAGGCTACCGGCTACCAGCCGCCCAGCTGGCCCGAACTGGTGGCGCAGATGCACCAGGATTTCAGCAACGGCAACCCCCGGGAGGGCGGGCAGGGGAGGTAAGGTCGACAGGTGATATTCAACTCGCTTAGCTATTTCCTGTTCCTGCCCTTTGTGTACCTCGGCTTTACCTGGTCGGCCAGCGTCGACTACTCCCATTACCGCCGCAGCGTCGCACAACGGCTACTGGCCGAGATATACCGACTGACGACAACTGGACCAAGGAGATGAACATGTTCGACAACAAGACCCTCATGATCACCGGTGGCACGGGTTCCTTCGGCAATGCCGTGCTGAAGCGCTTCCTCAATACCGGTATCAGGGAAATCCGCGTGTTCAGCCGGGACGAGAAAAAGCAGGAGGACATGCGCATCTCCCTCAATAGCGACAAGCTGAAGTTCTACATCGGCGACGTGCGCAACGTGGACAGCCTGGACGCCGCCATGAAGGGGGTCGACTACGTGTTCCACGCGGCGGCCCTGAAACAGGTGCCTTCCTGCGAGTTCTACCCCATGGAAGCGGTGCGCACCAACATACTGGGTGCCGAAAACGTGCTCAACGTGGCCGCCGCCAACCACGTGCCGCGGGTCATCGTGCTCAGCACCGACAAGGCCGTCTACCCGATCAACGCCATGGGCCTTTCCAAGGCGATGATGGAAAAGCTCATGATAGCCAAGTCCCGCACCAGCTCCGTTACCGGGACCCTGTTCTGCGCCACCCGTTACGGCAACGTCATGGCGTCCCGGGGCTCCGTGATCCCGCTGTTTCTGCAGCAGATCATGCAGGGGCTGCCGATAACCATTACCGACCCGGCGATGACCCGGTTCCTGATGTCCCTGGATGATTCGGTCGATCTGGTGCTCTACGCCTACCAGCACGCCAGGTCCGGCGATACCTTCATCCAGAAGGCGCCCGCCAGCACCATTTTGGACCTGGCCCTGGCCCTGAAGGAGATCTTCCAGGCGGACAACGAGATCAAGATCATCGGCACCCGGCACGGGGAGAAACTCTACGAGTCGCTGGTGAACCGCGAGGAAATGGCGCGGGCCGAGGACCTGGGCGGCTTTTACCGGATCCCGGCCGATTCGCGCGACCTGAACTACAACAAGTACTTCAGCGAGGGGCAGCAGGAGATCTCCGAGATCGACGATTACACCTCCCACAACACCCAGCGTCTCACGATCCCGGAGATAAAGACGCTCCTGCTCGGGCTGGACTACATCAAGGAGCAGCTCAATGCATAAGGTGGTAACCATTGTCGGCACCCGTCCCGAGATCATCAAGCTGAGCCGGGTCATCTGCGAACTGGACCGGCACCTGGAGCACGTGCTGGTTCATACCGGGCAGAACTTCGATTACGAACTGAACCAGATCTTTTTCCAGCAGTTGGGACTGCGCGCCCCGGATCACTTTCTGGAGGCCTCGGCGGAGACCGCCGCCGGCACCATCGGCAATATCATCTCCAAAAGCGATGAGCTGCTGGCCCGGGTGCGCCCCGACGCCCTGCTGGTGCTGGGGGACACCAATAGCTGCCTGTCCGTAATCTCCGCCAAGAGGCTCAAGATCCCGGTCTTTCACATGGAGGCCGGCAACCGCTGTTTCGACCAGCGCGTGCCCGAGGAGATCAACCGTAAGATCATCGACCACACCAGCGACATCAACCTGGTGTTCTCCGAGCACGCCCGGCGCCATCTGCTCGCCGAGGGGATCCGGCCCGAGACGGTGATCAAAACCGGCTCTCCTATGAAGGAGGTGCTGGACTATTACCTGCCGGGTATCCAGGCCTCGGATGTGCTGGACCGGCTGCAGCTTACCCCGGGGAACTATTTCGTGGTGAGCGCCCACCGGGAGGAGAATGTGGACAGCGAGGAGAATTTCTCCGACCTGCTGGCCTCGCTGAACGCCATCGCCGCGCGCTACGAAATGCCGGTGGTGGTCTCCACCCACCCGCGGACCCGCAAGCGCCTGGCAGCCTGCCAGGGGGTGAGCTTCGACCCGCTCATCCAGTTTCTGAAGCCGCTGGGGTTTCTCGATTACGTGAAACTGCAGCAACACGCGCGCTGCGTCGTCTCCGACAGCGGCACCATAACGGAAGAGTCCTCGCTGTTGAACTTCCCGGCCATCACCATCCGCCAGGCCCATGAGCGCCCGGAGGGGATGGACGAGGCGACGGTCATCATGTGCGGCCTGACGCCCGAGGGGGTGCTGCAGGCGATCGAGGTGGCGGTGGCCCACGCCGCCCAGGGCGGGCGCCCCTTCCGGGTGCTGCCGGATTACGAGGTCGGAAACGTATCACAAAAGGTGCTGCGCATCATCCTGAGCTACACGGACTACGTGAACCGGACGGTATGGCGCAGGTAAAGCGGCTGGAGCCGGCGGCACCAGGGGCCGCGACGTTGGGAGGGGGGGAGATGCTGAGGCGACTGCACCGGGCGGGGTATCACCATGCCCGCTGACTATAAAATCCTGCTGCTTTCCGACACGCCGCCGCGCAAGGACGCCTCGGGAAGTCTGGTGCTGGACCAGCTCTGCCGCTTCCTGCCCCGGGACGCTCTGGCCTGCTACCTGGTGCTCAACTGGTACGCCGAGAGCAGCCTCAGCGGCGACCTGGACTGGATACCGACGCGTCACTGCAAGAAGCCGATTGATTACTACGGCAAGGCGTCGCCGCCGCTTTTGGGGCAGTGCGCCTCCTTCGTCATGGAGCGGGTTCATGAACTTTTCCACGAGAAAAGGATCGCCCGGGACATCATCGCCTTTGCCAGGGAACAGGGGGTCACTCACCTTTGGTGCGTCCTGGAAGGGCAGAGCGTGATCCGTCTGGCCCGGCCGGTGGCCCGGGCGCTCGGGGTGCCTCTGCACACGCTGGTCTGGGATCCTCCCGAGTGGGGCCTGCGCAATTCCCGGGTCAACCGTTCCTCCACCCGCTCCATCCTCGGCGAGTACGCCGCCGTGCTCTCGGCCAGCCGCAGCTGCGCCACCGCTTCCTGGGTGATGGCCGAGGAGTACCGCAGCCGTTACGGAGTCGCCACGCTGCCGGTGATTGCGAGCCTGCCCCGCGAGCTCGCCCTGGCGCCAGCCCGGGAAATCCACCCCGGCGACACGCTGCTGATCGGGATGGCGGGGCAGCTCTACTCGGCAAAAGAGTGGAACCTGCTGCTGGAAACGCTGGACAGTGCCGGATGGCAGATCGCCGGGCGCCGGGTGAAGATCCGCCTGCTCGGCAAACACGATGCCGTGGCCGCGGCAGGGCATCCGCATATCGAGTGCCTAGGCTGGCGGGGGCAGCAGGAGACCATCGAAGAACTGTCCCGCTGCGACCTGCTCTACTGCCCGTACTGGTTCGACGCCGAGTTCGCCGCAGAGGCGCGGCTCTGTTTCCCGTCCAAGCTCACCACCTACCTTGCCACCGGCAGGCCGGCGCTCTTTCACGGTCCGGACTACGCCTCGCCGGCGCTCTTTCTTAAGGAGCATGCGGCCGGCATGCTCTGCTGCTCCCTGGACCGGGGCGAACTGCTGGGCGCCCTGGAGTCACTGGTCCGGGACCGCGAGCTGTATCGGGAAACCGCGGCGAACGCCCACCGCGCCTTTCTGGAGCATTTCACCCTGGACATCATGCAGCGCGATTTTTACCGGTTCCTGGAGCTCCCTGAAGGTTAGTTATTTTTTTGCTTTTTGTCCGCCAGGTAGGTTACACTGTCGCCCCATGAGCCCGCAGGCTGAACCTGTTTAATCCTGACGGGTTAGCAGGAAACCTGCCGTCACCCCGGGCCGGCGCCCGGGGACCCCGGCGGGTCGGGAAGTTTCAAGGTGGGGTTTATATGAAGATTGTCGTGGTAAATGCCGCTGACGCCGGCGGAGGTGCCGAGCGCATCTCATTCAGCCTGGCGCAGGGACTGCGGGAAAGGGGTCACACGGTATCCTTTCTCTGCGGCCAGGCCCGTCATCCCTCCAGCCGGGCCATGATGGGACCGGCCGATTGGGTGCTGGGCCGCACCATCAAGCGCATCGGCTACGCGGACGCGGTATCGCTTGCCGCCTGGCGTTTTCTGGATTATCCCGAGGTTCGCGAGGCGGACCTGATTCACTTCCATAACCTGCACGGCTTTTACTTCGGGCTGGCCATGCTGCCGAAGATCCTGGCGGCGAAACCCTGCGTCTGGACTCTCCACGACTGCTGGGCCCTCTCCGGAGGGTGCTACTGGCAGCTGGACTGCGATAACTGGCTGGACTCCTGCAAGCCCTGTCCCGGCCACGGCGCCCACCCGATCACGGGAGTCCTCGACACCGCCTCCGCCATGCTGCGCCTGAAGCGCAGCTGTTACCGGGCGCTGGTGCGGCACGGAGGCCTGATGACCGGGGTGAGCGCATGGATGACGGCCCGCATCGAGCGGGCCTTCGCAGCCGCCGGAGTTGATACTTCCCGCATCCGCTGTCTGCCCAATTTCGTCGATATCCCGGCTGAGGATGGCGCGCGGCCAGCCTTGCCGGATTCCTTGTCGAGCTCCGGCCGGCCCATAGTCCTCTTGGTCGCCGCCGATATCAACAACCGCAGTAAAGGGATGGCCACCGCTTTGGGCGCCCTGCAACGCAATCTGGACGCTTCCTTTGTGCTGGTGACGGTCGGCGCGCCGTTTGCCGAGGCAGACCTGCAGGCGCACGGGCTCTCCGGGCGCACCGTCCAGCTGGGACGCCTGGATGACCGGCGGGATCTGGCTGCCATCTACCGCGCCGCCACGGTTACCCTGGTGCCCAGCAGGGCGGAGTCGTTTTGTCTGGTCGCCGCCGAGTCGATCGCCTGCGGGACTCCGGTGATCGCTTCGGATGTCATGGCGTTGCCGGATCTGGTACCCGAGGGGCGCACCGGGTTCCTCGCCAAAGCCGGTGACCCGGAAGATTTCTCCCGCAAGCTCAGGCTGATCTTTGAGATGGAGCCGGACCGTTATGCGGAGCTCCGGGCGGCGACGCGGCAGTTCGCCTCGGAGCGCTTCATCTCGCATGCCCAGTGGCTGGACGGCTATCTTGCCATGTATGAGCGTGCCATCAGCGAGCACGTCAACCTTTGAGGCGGCCCCGGGGCCGGCTCAAGGGCTATCTTTTTTAAGCTTGCCCGCGGGGCACGACTCAAATCACTCGAAGCTGGCCGGCCCATGGACTCTAAAGCTATGAATCACGTAGAAGTTATCCCGACAATGGCTGATTCCTTGGCCGGCAGTAAACCTAAGGCCCTCCTGGTGGTAACCAGGGCGCAATTGCACCTGATGGTGGTGATCTTTGTTTTCCTGCTCGGTTTTATCAACCGGGATGTCTCACTGCTCATCAGCATCCCGTTTGCGATGTACCTGCTCCTGAGAGCCAAGCCCGACTGCCTGCTGCCACTGTTGCTGCTCTACATATCCAGTATCGATTTCGGGGATTTTGCCGCTCTGGTGGACGAGTCCGGCGCTGCCATCGTTGCGGAGGACGTGCAGTCGCCCTGGGACGTGCAACTGGCGGTCAACCTGCTGCTCCCCCTGCGTGTCTTTTGGGAAATGGTTCGTCGTCCGGAAACCTTCCGGGGCAAGGTGAAACCCTTCTTCGTGGTGCTCTGGCTGCTGGCCTTCATCCCGGCGGTCCTCGGGACGGTTCAGGGGCACCAAGCAGGATACGGCATGTGGACGCGGGGGCTCAGGTTCCTGATGATGGTGTCGGCGTATTTTTACGGCATCATCCTGTCCCGCAACTGGAGGCAGAAGCACTGGGAGCAGCTGGTGGCTCCGATGACCTGGTGCACCCTGGTTTTAATGCCCTTGGCGGGTGCCGGTTTTTTCAGTTCTTTTCTGGTGTTCTTTCTGACCGGCCTTGGCATGGCGTTGGCCATTTATTACTTCAAGCGCAAAACCGCCGGGTCGAAGTGGGTCAGTGCCTTCCTGGTGCTGGCCGTTTTCCAGTATGCGCTACGAACCACCTTCACGGTGCTGTTGATCGCCTTGCTGGCTCTGTTTCTGGGCATTCTGGTAACCGGCAAGGCCTCACCCATGAGGCGGTTCATCCTAAGGAATATCGGTGTCGTCACCTTGGTGTCGGTATTGTTGTTCGTCATCGTCATCGCCGGTTTCGGCGACAAGCTGACTGTCGATACCTCGTTTAGCAGCGGAAACCTGTCGCTGTCGACCAAGGTGCAGGAAAAGATATTCGCCGACAGGATGAGATTCTGGGTGGTCGCCTTCAGCCAGATTGCCTCGGGACCCTATCTCGTGGTTCCCTGCGGCCGGCCGCTTCTGGTGCTCGGGTTCGACAAGGAGTGGACCAACGGCTCCCATAACACCATCCTGGAGACCTTGCGCCTCACCGGTCTGTTCACTGGAAGCATAATTCTCTACATGCTGCTTTCCATCATCAAGAAGAACTACCAGGTCGTGATACGTTCGAGATCCAACCTCTTGAAACTGTTTGCCGTAACCGTGCTCTCGGTGGTGATCGTCGGCATACCGACCGGCGACTTTCCCCTTGATTACCGGGTCGGATTCTGGATCTGGGTTTTCGCAGGGCTGGTCTGTGGTTTCCATCTCTCCGAGGAGCAGCAACGGTTGACGAAGGATCCCACCGTCCGTCACCAGTAAAAGGGCCTACATGAATTATTTTAGAGACGTCGCCAACCTGGTCATCTGGATCCTGCCCGCCTCCAAGTGCTTCCCCCTGAAGCGGTTCCTGCTGAAACTGGCCGGGGTGGAGGTCGGCCAGGACGCCAAGGTGAACGGTCATACCTGGTTTTACGGCCGGGGCCAGGTCCGCATCGGTGCGAGGACCTGGATCGGACCCGGTTGCCAGTTCCATTCCACCTATGGAACCACGATCGAGATCGGCGCCGACTGCGACATTGCCCCTTGCGTCATGTTCGTCACCGGGAGCCACAAGATCGGCAGCTCGGCCCGACGCGCCGGCGAGGGCTACGCCCAGAACGTCACCATCGAAAAAGGGTGCTGGCTGGGCGCCAGGGTGACCGTGCTCGGCAACGTGACTGTCGGTCACGGCTCGTTTGTCGGCGCAGGTTCGCTGGTCAATGCGGATGTGGCACCCTGCAGCCTTGCCGCCGGGGTCCCCGCCAAATTAAAGAGATCCTTTGAGGATTGAAAAGGGTTTCCCGTGAGCCAGAGTTTTTTCTACATCGCCAATGTCTTTGAGGATACCGTCCGGTCGCAGCGCAGGATAACCACCGATTCTCCGGCCGCCAACCGGAAGGTGTCCCAGGTTTGTCAGGCGGTCCGCCAGGCCGGCGGGGACGCCAGGATCATCAGCCTGGGCAGGGGACGCTCTGTCGGCACCCTGCGCAGATTCGCCGCGACCGCCACCAGCATCGGAAAGGTACCCATCAGCTACCTCGATTTCTGGGACGTGCCGGTGCTGACCCATGCCATGACCATGATTTCGCTCTGCCTGGCCGTGCTGCGGCTCACCGAGCGCAGTTCGGTGCTGGTCTTCTATAATTGCCAGTTTCACTACGTTCTGGCACTGCTCGCCGGCCGGCTCCTGGGCAGAACCTGTATCCTCGATATCGAGGACGGTTACCGCAGCGACGACAAAAGTATCCGCAACCTGCCTAATGCCGTCGTGGTGCGGATTTTCAACGCCTGTTGCAATGGCGGCGCCCAGCTGGCGTCCTCGGCCCTGAAGGCGCAAACGCCCGCCAGGCAAACCCTGGTGTGCTACGGGGTTTCCGATCCCGCCGGCGCTTCCCGGGACTGGTCGGGCGCCCGGTTGCAGGTTCTCCTGGGCGGCTCCTTATACCGGGACACCGGTGCGGAGCTCTTTCTCCAGGCGCTCGCGCTGCTCCAGGCGCAGTCCCCCTCCGCCTTGCGGCGCTTCCATTTCGTCGTCACCGGTTTCGGTGATTTTGCCGCCCCTTTGCAGCAGGCGGCTGCGGGCGACATGGCGGATTTCCTGAGCTTCCAGGGCAATCTGAGCGCCGGCGCCTACCGGAAAATACTGGCGGATTCCCATCTGGGGCTCTGCCTCAAGCTGCCGGACAGCTCCATGGGTGCCACGACCTTTCCCTCCAAAGTGGTGGAGCTTGCCTCCAGCGGACTGCTGGTCGTTTCCACCAGGGTAAGCGATGTGGGGCTCATCTTTGACGACCAGACGGCCTGCCTGCTCGAGACCGCGACCCCGCAGGCGCTGGCGGCGGCGCTGTTCGAGATTGCCCAGGCCCCCGGCCGGGCGCGGGACAAGGCGTTAAAGGGGCAGCAAAGAGTCGCCTCCCTATTGTCAGAGGAGAAGGTCGGTGCCGAGGTGCTGCGGTTTTGGCGGGGCGATTATGCCGCCAGCTGAGTATGACTACCTTTTCGTCACCCATCTTCCGGCCTTTTATAAGGTCAATTTATACAATCAACTGGCCAAAAGGCTCCGCATCTACGTCGTTTTCGTAGCTTCCTCGTCTGCCATCAGGACCGGCGATTTTCTGGGTGCCGAGTTCGAATTCGATCATGCCATCCTTTTCGATGGCGATTTCGAAACCCGGTCGCAACTGCGCTGCGCACTGAAATTGTGCCGCTTGCTGGCCAGGCTCGACTACCGGAGCCTGGCGGTCGGTGGTTGGGATCTGACGGAATTCTGGTGCGCCGTGCTCCTTTCCGGCAGGCGGAAGAACGCCCTGATCGTGGAGTCCACCATAACGGAAAGTAGCACGGCGGGCCTCAAGAGCGCGGTGAAGAGATGCTTCCTTTCCAGAATATCCAAGGCCTTTCCCTCCGGAATGCTGCATCAGCAGCTGCTGGATTCCCTGGGGTTTGCCGGAACCAGTTACCTGACCGGCGGGGTCGGCATCTTCGACCGCAAGGCTTACCCGAAAGCGCCGCGGGTTTTCAGTCATTCCTTTTTGTTCGTGGGAAGGTTGTCACCGGAAAAAAATCTGGGCTTCCTGATCGAAGCCTTCAACCAGTTGCCTGATTTTAGACTCACCATTGTCGGGACCGGCCCATTGGCCGAGACTCTGGCCGCAAGCGCCGCTGACAATGTGGCTTTTAGAGCGCATGTGCCGAACCAGGAAATCGGCTCCGTTTATCTGGCTCACGATATTTTCGTGCTCCCCTCTACCAGCGAGCCCTGGGGGCTGGTGGTCGATGAAGCGCTTCACTACGGCCTGCCGGTAGTGATTTCCCGAAACGTCGGATGTCATACCGAACTGGTGCAGGAAGGAGAAACCGGCCTGACCTTTGACCCCTACGACAAAAACAGCCTGATCCGGGCTTTGCAAGAGATAGCCGAGCCCGCAAACTTCTACCGGATCAAGTGTCAGGTGGAGGGTATCGACTTTGCCTCCAGGGACCAAGCTCAGATAGGCGCCTACCTGCGAGGGAGATGAGATAAGACATGGTTCAGCTCGATTTTTTTTCAACTGCAGAGCGAGCGCTGGTCGCTCGCTGCATTCAGTTCGCGGATAAAGGGATATGACGTTCAACTCGCTTAATTTTTTTCTGTTTCTGCCCTTGGTGTATCTGGCTTTCCACTTCAGCCCGGAACGCTTGCGCTGGCAGGTGCTGTTGCTCGCCAGTTACAGCTTCTATGCCAGTTTCGCGGCTCCGCAGCTCCTGATCGCCCTCGGCCTGGTCACGGCAATCAGCTATGCCTGCGGCCTCAGGTTGGGCCGGCCCGGGGCAGCAGCTCGCGGCGCGGTTTTCTGGGCGGGTACTGCCGGTTGCCTGGCGGTCCTGGTGGCGATGAGGTTGCTCCCCTCCTGGCCCGGATTGGTCAAGCAGCACCCGAACTGGTTGATGTCCATCGGCGTTTCCTATTTCACCTTTCAAGCCATCTCCTATCTGGCCGACGTCTACCTGGAAGTGCTGGATCCCGCAGTGCACCTGGGCCGCTTCGCCCTGTCGCTCGCCTTTTTCCCTAAACTGCTGCAGGGGCCGATTGAGCGCACCGGCGACCTCCTGCCGCAACTGGAGAAGGGATACCGCTTTGACTACGATGCCCTGCGCAGCGGCACACTGCTTTTCGCCTGGGGCTTATTCCGAAAGGTCGTCCTGGCCGACCGCTTTGCCCTGTACGCCAACACGGTGTACGGCGATGTGCATGCCTACACGGGGCTGCCGTTACTTATCGCCACCTACGCCTACGCCTTTCAGGTCTATTTCGATTTCGCCGGTTATACCGACATGGCTAGGGGCACGGCGCGCATCTTCGGTATCGAGCTGTCCGAAAATTTCAAGCATCCCTACCTGTCCACCTCCATTGCCGACTTCTGGAGGCGCTGGCACATCTCCTTTTCGCGCTGGATCCTCGACTATATCTTTAAACCCCTGCAGATGGCCTGGCGGGGGCGGGGACAGGCCGGCACGGCGCTGGCGCTGATCGCCACCTTCCTGGTTTCGGGAATCTGGCACGGCGCCAGCTGGGGTTTTGTCGTCTGGGGCCTGTTGCATGGCAGCTACCTGGCCGCCTCGACGTGGTACCGGCCCTATCAGAAAAGGCTGCGCCGCCGGCTGGGCCGGGAAAAAAAGGAGCCCTTCCGGGCCTGGCAGATCCTGGTGACCTTCAACCTGGTCTGCTTTGCCTGGATTTTTTTCCGGGCAGGCAGCCTCACCGATGCCTGGTATGTCGTAAGCCACTGTCTTGACTTCCCGGGCAACTATCACTCACTGCAGGCGGGGTGGCACGATTTCGTCAAGCTGAACGTCCTGATGAACGTGGACCGCTACCAACTCTTTATCCTGGTGGCCGCATTTGCCGGGACCGTCGCCGTGTACCGTTTCAGGGAGATCAGCATCTGCCGGCAGCCAGCCTGGTGCAGATGGCCCATCTATTTCGGGCTCACCATGACCCTCATACTTCTCCGTGTCGGCGGGACTACTGAATTCATCTATCGGCAATTCTGACATGCAGAACTCATTATTAAAATTCCTGCTCCGGGGGCTGGCCCTGGTATCGATCCTGATCGGCATGGTCTTCGCGATCCTGGCGGCGAACTCTGACCTGATCCCGAGCAAAAGCTACATTTTGAGCGATTTCAAAAATGTCTTTCTCCCCACGGCCCATGCCGATCTCATCGTGCTTGGAAACAGCAAGGCACTCTGCTCGGTATCCAGCAAGGTACTGCAGGAAAATCTGCACCTGGTCGCTTACAACCTCGCCTATGAGGCCGCCGATCTGGAATTCTCCAGGAAAACCCTGGAGGCTTATCTCTCTCGTTGCCGGGTCAAACCGAAATACTGTCTTTTGGAAGTTTCCTGGTTTTCCTTTAATCCTAACAGAACCGCATTTCCGGAAGACATCTCGGTATGCCTGAAATTCAAAGAGTACCGGCGTATCTTTTGTCCAAACACGCCGTATTCTCTGGCCTTCAAATTTGCCCGATCCGCCGCAATCCTCTGGAGGCGCTGTTTCGGCGGCGATCCTCAGCCGGGGGAGTGGGGCACCGATGCTGCGTCCGCACGACGCGAGTACCTTCCTTTCTCCAAAACCGAGATGGAAAAGTCTTTCCCGGGTTACCTGGCCGGCATCGATCCCCGGTTGCTGAGGGAATTTTACGAGATCATCACGCTGTGCGAGAAAGAGAAGGTTACCCTGATCCTTTACACCGCACCTGAGGCGCCGGAGTATACCGCGCTCCAGAAGGATCGGACCAGAATTCGCGAGGAAATCGGCAAGGCGGTCCGTGAGCACCGCTTGCGCTATCTGGACTTCACTGCCGAGGGGACCTGTTGGGACCGAAGCCTCGCCGCCAATCTACTGGATTCGCACCACGTCAGGGACAATCGTCAGTTCACCGGCTATTTTTTACAGTCCCTGCTCGGTAACAATATTGATTTGCGGAGATGACGTTCTGCTTTGCCAGCCCGGCATCCGTGCCCGCCGCTTCCAACCGGCATGAAGCGAGTCTGTATCGGATGGTTAATTGTCATAGCAGGCTCAGGAATGCGTCATTAATACACGCTTTGTATCGGTGCTGACACGTGATATGATGCGGGGAGTTTTCCCGATCCTTGCAGGAAGCTCACAACGGACCACACCATGAGGAGCGTGACCTTGTTTCTCCTGTGTCCAAAGCCCTGAGATCAAATCACCACTTGTGCCGTCGGCTGGGTTCAGAGTAAGTAACCGGTCACTTGACAGTCCTGGACACCACCATTAAGGGAAGGGTGCTAACGCTTGAAAATTGTTCATGTCGGGCTTGATTTAGTCCCCTCTTCCGGGGGCAGCGTGGTTTCAGTCCGTGATTTCAGCCAGGTTTCACAGAGCGTTGTTATTTCGTTCACTGCAGCAGGCAAACTGCTCAAAGAAGCTTCGGCAATCCCAGGCACGGTCCATGTCGAAGTATCAGCAGGCTTTTTCGGCCGCGCCTTTGCCTGGGCGCCGGAACGCAACAGGCGCGCCGCCCTGGAGGCGCTGGACGGCGCCGACCTGATCGTCTGCCACATCCTGCTGCGCTACCATCTGCACTGGGTAAGCGCGGTCGCCCGGGAAAGGAACATTCCCTACTGGGTGGTACCCCACGGCAGTCTCGACCCCTATGTCTTCAGCTACCGCTCGCTGCAGAAGAAGGTGTGGTTTTATCTCTGTGGGCGGCAGTTTCTCAAGAAGGCCGCGTGCGTCGTTTTCGCGACCCGGAAGGAGCAAGCGAAGGCTGGAAGGTATTACAGCGGAGAGAACCGGCGCGTGATCCACTGGCCGGTGTCGGCTCTCCCCATCGAGCGCCGGGATCAGGCCCGGGAACTGATCCGTCGCAAGCACGGGATCGCAGCTGACGACAGGATTCTTATCTCTTTGGGGCGCTTGCACCCCTCGAAGCGTCCCCTGGAAACCATAACGGCCTTCGCGCAGGCAGGGGTCCCCGGAGCGCATCTACTGATGGTGGGACCCGAGGAAGCCATCAGCACCCAAGGTTGCCGGGATCTCATCGGGAAGCTTCGTGTTAAAAACGTGCATCTGACCGGACCCGTTTATGGTGACGAGAAGAACGATTACCTGCTGGCATCCGATGCCTATATTTCGCTCTCCCACAAAGAGAATTTCGGCTACACGACAGCCGAAGCGCTCGCTGCGGGCCTGCCGGTAATCCTCTCGCCCGGCAACGACCTGGCCGATGAGCTGGTTTCCCTGCAGTGCGGCTGGATGCTTGCGGATGATCTGCCGCAAAGTGCGGTCTCGGCCATCAGGGAGTTCGGCTCGCTACCGCTTGACCGGTTGCAGGCGATGGGACTTCGAGGCAGGAGCTGGGCCCTGGCAAACCTCGGCTTTGACCGTTTTTCCGAGCAGGTGCATGAGGCCGCGGCCGCTTCTCTCAGGAACCAAGGCACCCAATAACAGGATCACACGATTCCAGGATTACAGGATTACAGGATTACAGGATTACAGGATTACAGGATTACAGGAGGGGCCAATCCACGCCAAGCCGCGCATCTCGATTATTACCGCCACCTTCAATTCTGCGCATACTATCGCTGATTGCTTAAGAAGTGTTGCCGCCCAGAGCTACCCCGCCGAGCACATCATCATAGACGGTGCCTCGACCGACGCCACCCTGGAGATCGTGCGCGAGCTGTCTCCCTCGGCCCGCGTCCTCTCCGAGCCTGATAACGGCATCTACGACGCGATGAACAAGGGGATCGCGATGGCGACCGGCGACGTTGTCGGGATTCTGAATTCGGACGACTTCTACGCGGGGCCGCAGGTGCTCGAGAAAGTCGCCGCACTCTTCCTGGAAAGCGGCGCCGACGCGCTCTTTGCCGATCTGGTGTACGTGCGTCCCGACAACCTGGAGCGCGTGGTGCGCTATTATTCCGGGGCCGCCTTCACCCCCGAGAAGTTCGCCTGGGGGTGGATGCCGCCTCATCCGACCTTCTTTGTGCGGCGGGAATTGTACCGGCGCCACGGCCTTTTTCATACCGACTACCAGATCGCGGCGGACTTCGAAATGACCGCGCGCCTGCTGGCACGCCATAAAGCGTCCTACGTCTATCTGCCCGAGGTCATCGTGCGGATGCGGACCGGCGGCGTCAGCACCCGGAACCTTGCCAGCAACTGGGTCCTCAACCAGGAGATCTTGCGGGCCTGCGCCGAGAACGGGATCGCCACCAACTTTCTCAAAGTCTATTCAAAATACCTCAGGAAGGTATTTCAACTGGTTCAGAGACCGTCCTGACCGGGCCGGAAACCGCTGCCGGTTTCCCGAGTCGATGCTTACAACCTCCCTCCCCCCCGGGCGGGGGAGGGAGGGGCGAGGGGGAATCTGCCCAAACCCCCTCCCGCCAACGGGGTGGGAGCACGTGCCAAGATCAACCTGACCTCGCTGGTCTCACAACGGATTATTTATGATTATTTTCAACTCCATTAAATGGCTGGCAAGAAGGGCCTCACGGGACACCTCGTCCGGGCAGTTCATCGCCGAACTCGACGGCCTCAGGTTCCTCGCCATCCTCTCGGTTTTCCTTTTCCATCTCAGCGCCTATGTGACGGAGAAGTCGGGCAGGCATCCGGATAGCGATCTCCTTGCCGCGTTTCTTTCCCACGGGGATATCGGCGTAGCCTTGTTCTTCATTATCAGCGGTTTTGTCATAGCACTCCCCTATGCCAAAGGTCATTTTTTCGGCAGCAAGATTCCTGAGCTGAAACAGTTCTTCCTGCGCCGTTTAAGTCGTCTGGAGCCGCCTTATTTCGTCAACCTGCTGGTCTTTTTTTGCCTCATGAGCCTGTTCACTCCCAATAAGGCAGCGGACATGGCGCCCAATCTCTTTGCCAGCATGATGTACCTGCATACCCTGATATTTTCTAAGGCGAGCTTTATAAATGTAGTCGCCTGGTCTCTTGAGGTCGAACTCCAATTTTATCTTTTAGCGCCGTTTCTGACCTATCTTTTCGCGATAAGAAGCCTCTATCTGAGACGCGCAATCCTGATTGGCCTGATACTCTCGTTTTCCCTGATGAACAATCTGGTCAGTCCCTTGGTGTCTCCGGTCTACGCCCTGACGCTGGTTTGCCAGGCGCAATACTTCTTCACCGGCTTTTTACTCCTGGACGTCTACCTGATCGACTGGCAGCAAAATCCGCAGCTGCATGGTTTTTGGGACACGGTATCAGTAGCCTCCTGGTGCTCTATTGCCGGCATTCTGTTTTTCTGGCCCTCAGCCAGGGTCCTCATTGTGTTACCCATGTTCGTGGCATACTGCGCCGCTTTCAAAGGAAGGATCAGCAACCGTTTTTTTAGGCATCCGTTTGTTTACACGGTCGGAGGCATGTGCTACACCATATACCTCTATCATTACCTCATCATTTCCTCCTTTGGCCGCTTGCTTGTCACGAGCGGCGTTTTGTTTGGCTTGCCCCTTTGGGGACGGATCATTTTGTCGACGGTTATCCTGGCACCGATCACGCTTCTTATCTGCACCTTGCTGTTCATTGCCATCGAAAAACCGTGCATGAAAAGAGACTGGTACCTGCGCTTTATCAACTTCAAAATTCCGGGTGTCAAGGCCGAGATTGAATAACAATCGGGAAGCGGGACTCTCAAGTCAAGCGTGCGAAACTGCATCAGGCGGCGGCTCTATAATGAAAAATCCGATTAGGATACTGATAACAGGTGCTACAGGTTTTGTCGGAAGCGCGCTTTGCCAGCGCCTCCTGGCAGATGGTTACGCCGTTTGCGGGACGCTGCTTCCCTCGGAGAGCCCTGCCACCCTGGTGGCCGGGGCGCGTCCGGTGCGCGTTGAACCGTTAGGAAGCGAAACGGTTTGGGACGGGGCTTTGGCAGGGGTCGATACGGTCATCCATCTCGCCGCCCGGGTCCATGTCATGAATGACTCCTGCGCCGATCCGCTGGAGGAATTTCGCCGAGTAAATGTCGCCGGAACCCTGAAACTCGCGCGCGATGCAGCAAATGCGGGAGTCAGGCGCCTGGTGTTTGTCAGTTCGATCAAGGTAAACGGTGAGGAAGCGTGCTACCCCTACACCTGTGACTCCCTCCCCAACCCGACCGATCCCTATGGCATCAGCAAAGCTGAGGCGGAGCAGGGGCTGCGCGCCCTGGCAGGCGAAACCGGGCTCGAAGTCGTCATCGTCAGGCCGACACTGGTTTACGGTCCGGGAGTCAGAGCGAATTTCCTCTCCATGCTCCAGGTTGTCCAGCGCGGCGTCCCGCTGCCGCTGGCTTCTCTACGCAACAAACGGAGCCTCACCTATCTCGGTAATCTTGTCGATGCCCTGACGGCCTGCGCCCTCCATCCGGCTGCTGCCGGCCGGACCTACCTGCTAAGTGACGGCGAGGACGTTTCCACTCCCGAACTGCTGCGACGCTGCGCCGCAGCGCTCGGCGTACCGGCGCGGCTGCTGCCGTTTCCCGCGGCGCTCCTGTCTTTGGCCGGCAAGCTGACCGGCAGGGGTGCCACGCTTGATCGCCTGACCGGTTCGCTTGCGGTAGACAACTCCGGGATCCGTGAAGAGTTGGGGTGGACTCCGCCCTTTACCATGGAGCAGGGGCTGGCAATAACCGCCGCGTGGTTTCTCAAACAAAGGCCGTCTGGCAGCAAGCCTTCTAGTCGTTAACAAAGACTCGAGCTGCAGCCCACGGTCCTGAGGTGTTATGGTAAAAAGAATTTTCGACGTGCTGGTATCCCTTGTTCTGCTAGCCTTATTCAGTCTGCCCATGCTTTTGGTCGCGCTCTTGGTGAGGTTTACCTCCCGCGGGCCGGTGCACTACTGGTCCGACAGGGTGGGGCGGGATAACGTCATCTTCAAGATGCCCAAGTTTCGCACCATGCTGGTGGATACGCCCGCCGTGGCGACCCACCTGCTTGCCGATCCCGATCAGTTCCTGACCCCGGTCGGCAAGTTCCTGCGCAAATCGAGCCTGGACGAGCTGCCGCAGCTTTTGTGCATCCTGCGCGGTGACATGAGCTTTGTCGGCCCGCGCCCGGCCCTGTTCAACCAATATGACCTCATCGAGCTGAGGACCCGAAAGGGGATTCACCAGTTGACCCCGGGGCTCACCGGTTGGGCGCAGATCAACGGCCGCGACGAACTGCCGATTCCGGTCAAGGTCGAATTTGACGAGCAGTATCTCAAAAACCGCTCTCTTGCCCTGGACCTGCAGATCCTGTTGCGCACCTTCCGGAAGGTCGTCAGAAGCGAGGGAGTTACCCATTAATAAGCAATCCCCGCAACACTCATCACCCGGCGAGAGACTGCCGCGAACCGCCCCGACCAGTCAAATTCCCTTGGATCCACTGGATAATGGGACCTCATCCGGGAAGCCCGCACGGTTAAAACGCGATAATAAAGGTTGCATTTTCCCCATGAAATGCTATTGTCATTACGCTTTCCTTGGATTGTAATGGCCCAGTGTAATGCCCGATTTAACCTAGTTGGAGGGGTGAGATGTTTCAAACCAAAAGGGTCCTCGTTTTCTTATTGGACACTGTTTTAATAGCTGCAGCGCTTTTTAGCTCATTTTTGCTCCGCTTTGACTTCCAGATTCCCGCAGAAGAAGTAAATTTGCTGATTCAAGGGCTTGCCGTGGTGCTCGTCGTCAAGCCGATCCTCTTTGCCGCTTCCGGCATGTACCGCAATATCTGGCGCTACGCCTCCCTTCAGGATGCTTTCGTGATTTTCAAGGTTGTCACGCTCTCCTCCATGGTGGCGGCCTTCATGCACATCTTCATTAAAGGGTCGCTGGCGTTTCCGCGCTCCATCTACATCCTCGACTGGTTCATCCTCTTCGCCCTGGTGGCGGCGAGCCGGCTGATCTGGCGCATTTATCGGGAAACCCGTTTCATTCCGTCCCTGCGCAAGGGGAAAAGAACCCTTATCATCGGGGCCGGAGCTGCCGGTAACCTGCTGTTGAAGGAAATCAGGAAGCAGGCGAACTCCCCCTATAATGTCGTCGGATTCGTCGATGATAACCCCAACAAGCGCGGCCTCAAGCTCTCCGGGGTGCGCGTCCTGGGCGCCACCAACCGCCTGCGGGCGCTGGTGCGGCGCCACCGGGTCGAAGAGGTCATCTTTGCCATACCGTCCAGTGACGGGGCACTCAAGCGCCGGGTGATCGCCAGCTGCGAGCGGGCCAAGGCCCATTTCAAGACCCTGCCGGGAATCACCGCTATCATCGACGGCAAGATCTCGATTTCCCAGATCAAGGACGTGGAGATCGAGGACCTCCTGGGGCGTGATCCGGTCGTGCTGGACCAGACTGCAATCCGCAACTACCTGACCGACAAGCGGGTGCTGGTGACCGGCGCTGCCGGAAGCATCGGGAGCGAGATCTGCCGCCAGGTGGCGCTCTTCAAGCCGGCCAAGCTGGTCCTATTCGACCACGCCGAAACGCCGCTCTTCTACATCGAGAAAGAACTGGCGGCGAGCTTCCCCGACCTGCGCATCATCCCGATGGTGGGCGACGTCAAGAACCAGGAGCGGGTGGAGAGCGTCTTTGACGAGTTTGGCCCCGAGGTCGTGTTCCACGCCGCAGCCTACAAGCACGTGGCGATGATGGAGTACAACCCGGCCGAGGCGGTCCTGAATAACGTCATGGGAAGCCGGATCGTCGCCGACGCCGCCCACAAGTTCAAGGTGCGCAACTTCGTCATGGTTTCCACCGACAAGGCGGTTAACCCGACTAACGTCATGGGAGCCACCAAGAGAAGCGCCGAGGTTTACGTGCAGGGCCTCGCCGGGACCAGCAAGACCAAGTTCACCACGGTCCGCTTCGGCAACGTGCTCGGCAGTAACGGCTCCGTCATCCCGCTCTTCAAGGAGCAGATCCGCAAGGGTGGGCCGGTGACGGTCACCGACCGGAATGTCGTGCGCTATTTCATGACCATCCCCGAGGCGTCGCAGCTCGTGCTGCAGGCGGGTTGCATCGGTAAAGGCGGGGAGATTTTCGTTCTGGACATGGGCGAGCCGGTGCGGATACTGTCGCTCGCCGAGGAGCTGATTCAGCTCTCCGGGCTGATTCCCTACAAGGATATCGATATCATCTTCACCGGGCTTAAGCCGGGGGAAAAGCTTTTCGAGGAACTCCTCATTGACGGGGAGGGGATCAAGCCGACCGCTCACAAGAAGATCCGCGTCATGGCGCCGGTGGAGACCGACCTGAAGCTGGTCACCGGCAATCTCAATGAACTCTTCGCCCTCGCCAGGGCCTCCAACATCTCCGGGTTGCTCGATGGTTTAAGGACCATCGTGCCCGAGTTCGTGCCGCGCTACCACTTCGAAATCGCCCCACCGCTCGCTTTTCAGAGGGTGCGGCCCGACCTGTTCCCGCCCCAAAAGCTCGCCTTTGTCCGGAGCCTCCGCGTCGCCGGTCCCAAAGGGGATTCCGCCGCCTGAAGCCTGGCGCAGCCTTCCGCTAGAAAAGTCTTGGTCCCCTAGGGAAAAAAGTGTAGGATCCTGCAAAATCAGTTTTTCGCTGTTTTCTTGTCAGACCTGTATTTAGGATCCTAATGAAGCCCTCACAAATTCTGCTGGCAGTACTGCTGGTTGCCGCTCTGTATTCCGGGAGCGCTTTAGCACTTTCTTCCCCCAATATACCGCTTGATAGTCCCGTTTATCTTTATCTGGAGAAGCTCTCCGGTTTCGGCCTGGTGACCGGTGACCTGAAGGGGATCCGCCCCTACTCCAAAAGTGAGGCAGCGCGACTAATGATAGAGGCCGAGGGGCGCTTCGCCAGCGGCGTTTATCCGGAGCTGGCGGGTGATTACCTGGCGAGACTCCGGGAGCTTTTGCCGCGTGAGACGGCGCTCTACGGGAAAGAAGAGAATGCTCCGCGTTTTGACTACACCCCGGTTGCCAGCGCGAGGCTGCGCTACGTGTACCTGGATGGCGCCCCGAGGAGCTATTTCCGTGCCGTCCACGACTTCGGTAATGACGGGGTTTTCGGCATCGGATCGGGTCTGCGCCCCAGTAACCCGAACCCGGGAGCGGTCCAACAGCGCGGCAGCGAAGGGACCCCGCTCTTCGAGAACAACGATGGGGTCGTCTACCGTTCCGGGAGCAACCTGGACCTCAGGGGAAGCGGCGAGGCCTACCTTGGCGCCCAAGCCACGCTCCTCCTCGAGCCGATGCTCCTTTGGTCCGAGCCCGATGCCGAGCCGCGTCTGCGCCTCAACAAGGGGTACCTGAAGCTCGGCGGGAAGGGGCTGGAACTCGAGGTGGGGCGCGATGAAAACTGGCTGGGACCCGGCTACCGGGGCGCCATTACCCTTTCCAACAATGCGAGTAACCTGGACCAGGTCAAGCTCTCCAGCCCAGAGCTGGTGCAAAGCCGCTACCTTTGGGACCTGAAGTACACCCTGCTCTTCTCGCGGCTCGAGAAAACGGTCACCGACGGGTTGGAGCGCCAGCCGTACTATCTGGCCGGCAAGCTCTCCATGAAGCCGACCCTCAATTCCGAGTTCGGCATCAACCTGGGGCGCCAGGTCGGAGGACCCGGGGTGAACAACAGCTTCGCAGATACCATGCGCGGCCTGGTCGGGGGGACCGGCGCCGACAATTCCAACTCCGTGGCGGGAATCGACCTGCGCTTCCGGCTCCCCTGGCTGAGAAACGCCGAACTCTACGGCGAGTACTCCGGCGAGGACAGCGCCCTTTTCTGGCCCATCGTGGAGAGCTACCTGGCGGGAATCTATTTCCCGCGCCTGAGCGCCAGCGGCAGGGACGACCTGCGGTTCGAGTACTTCCGCGGCCACCAGATCCTCTACACCAACGGCACCTTCACCGAGGGGTATCTGCACTACAACCTCCCGCTCGGCGATTCCCAGGGGGGAGGGGCCCAGGAGTTTTTCCTGCGCTACAGCCACTGGTTCTCGGTGCGAAACAACCTGGCGCTGGAGGCCTACCGTACCTCGCGGGGGGATTACGGCCGGATCACCGTCAATTCTTCCGGCGCCTACGACGCGGGCGGCACCATGCAGTCCATCGAGCGTACCGTTGCCCTGCGCGCCTTCTGGGCCCTTCCGGTCTACGGAGAGTGGAACGCGCTCCTCATGTACGGCTGGGAGAAGACCAGCAACCTGGAACTGGTCCAGGGGGTGACCCGGACCAACCAACTGCTGCGCGCCGAGCTGAGCTACCGCTACTGACCCATCCAAATCACTGTGCCATGCGCTTGGCCAGCTTGTTAACTGCAGGTTTCTGTGCCATAATTCGCAATCTGGCTGGCATGGCAACACCTACATCTTTTGGTCTGTTGTTGCGGGTGGGAGAGGAGAAACTTATGAAAAAAGAAAATTTGGAAGTTATCCTCGAAGACATAAACAGCAAGTTCAATTTGGTCATCGAGGGACATGAATCCATACGCAGCGGGATTCGGGACCTTTCCCGGCAAACCAATGAGCGCTTTGATCTGGTCGATTTCAAGATCGATACGCTGAATAAAAAAATCGACAACGTAGAATCGAAACTTGACGGGAAGATCGATGACGTTGAATCGAAACTCAGCAAAAAGATCGATACGGTATCTGCCGACGTTTCTGCGCACCGAGCCGATACCGAGGCGCATCTTGGCGTATATCGCGTGAAGGAGAGTGAGTAAGCAGCGCTGCAAATGATTCCTATGCACCTTTGTGTTGTCTCCTTTCCCCTTTATTTCTCAACAGATTCGCGCTATATTCTCCCCTTGGATAGGATAGCCTGCCTAAGGACGTATACCCGCCATGTACTGCACATTCTACGGCTTTCGGGAAAGCCCCTTTACCATCACCCCGAACCCCCGCTTTTTGTTCATGAGCACCCAGCACCGGGAGGCGTTCGCGCACCTCATATATGCTGTGGAGAGCCGCGCCGGATTCATCGAGCTTACCGGCGAGGTTGGCACCGGCAAGACCACCTTGCTGCGTACCTTCCTGAACCGCCTAGATTCCGAGGGGCACCGGACCGCGCTCATCTTCAATCCCTGCCTCTCTTCCCTGGAGCTCTTGACCAGCATCAACCGGGAGTTTGGCCTTCCCTGGGAAAACGGCAGCCGGATGGAACTTTTGCAGGAGCTGAACAGTTTCCTGCTGGAGCAAAAAGCGGCCGGGCGGAGCGTCGTCCTCGTCATGGACGAGGCGCAGAACCTCTCCGCTGAGGTGTTGGAACAGTTGCGACTCATCTCGAACCTGGAGACCGAGACGGACAAGCTGATTCAGATCGTGCTCTCCGGGCAGCCGGAACTGCTTTCCATTTTGGCGCGAGATGATCTTCGACAACTAAACCAGCGCATCACGGTTCGCTATCACCTGCTTCCGATGGGGTTCGACAGCACCCGGCGTTACATCGATCACAGAATGGAGCTTGCTGGCCGTTTCCGGGCCGCGGAGTTTACCAACGCCGCGTTGAAGCGGGTGTTCCGTTTTTCGGGGGGAGTCCCGAGGCTGGTCAACATCGTCTGCGACCGGGCGTTGCTGATCGGGTATTCCGAAGAAGATCGCGTGATATCCGGCGCCATGGTGGCCCAGGCTGTTTCCGAGCTGCTGGGGCGTGCTCCGTACGGGAAGGGCGCCGGATTCTTCGCACGCCTCTTCAGCTTCCTGCCGCGCCGGAAGCCGTGAGGGTGCTGTCTTCGCAAGTGTAAGGGCGAATCTTCATCCTCCCTCGCAAGTCGCGTGTATGGGGCAGGGTAGTGCAGGGCGTCCGAAAGTTCCCTCTCCCGGAGGGGGAGGGTCAGGGAGGGGGAAATCAGCTTTTCCTCCACTTGAGGCCGCTACAGGGTAAACACTTTGGCCTTGCAGGCAAACAGTAGACCTTAAAGGAGTGCTATGAGTTCCATATTGAAGGCGCTGGAAAAGGCTGAGGAATCGAACAGCACCAAACGCATGGCAGCCGAAAACGGCCTCATCAGGTCGCGCAAGTCCCGCCCTAGCTGGGTCATGCCTGGGGCAGTGCTTTGCGCAGCAGCCGTGGCAACCCTGGTTACTTTCGCTATCATGGGCGGATTTTCACGCCCGGCGCCGTCGCGGCAACTGCCTGTGGTTGTGGCCAAGGTCGCGCCTGCTCCTGCTCCCGCCCCTGCCGTCCCGGCGCCGGTGAACACCGTTATTGAAACCCCGGTTATCGTACCTGAGCAGGCAGGGCCAGCTGGGTCAGCGAGAACAGTTGTGGTACCGGCCCCGAAAACAGTCCCTGCGAATAATCAAAAATTCGTATCAAAGGTGAGTGCGAAACTCACTTCACAGGTAAACGCGAAGGTCAGCTTACCGGCAACAACGAAAGTGAGTTCACCGGCAACAGCAAAAGTCAGTTCAGCGTTGAACTCGAAGCCGGTGCCCTCGCCAAAGGTTAAAGCGCATGCTGTTGCAACCAGGGTGCAGGCGACCCCGGCACAGGTGATCCCCTCCCAGGGAAGTACCGAGTTGGCGCCCGCGGTTGTTACTGCTCCCGCACGCCCGGAGCCGAGGGTGTCAGGGATTGCCTGGCAGACCAACGGAGAGTCAAGTTTTGCCGTCGTGAATGGTCGTGCGGTACTTCAAGGAAGCACCGTCGATGGATTCAAGGTCTTGGAGATACATCAGGATGCAGTTAAATTCTCCGGCAGTAACGGCAGCACTTTCGAAGTCCCCCTGGGCGGTGAAGATAAGTAGAAAGACTTCGTGTGATGTGAAATATTTTGAGTAAAACTATTGTGCGGAGTGAATGCAATGCCAACTGATAAATTTGACAATGAGAAGTGGGAGGCGATCTGCGAGCAGTGCGGACTCTGTTGTTTTGAAAAGATAGAAGACGAGGATGGTCGGATCCTCTTCACCTCGACGCCCTGTCGTTATTTGGACATTGTGACCAGGCGCTGCAAGATTTACACAAAACGTTTCAAGATATATCCGGAATGTGTGCAGCTCACACCAGAACTGGTAAAGAATTTGAAATGGCTGCATCGCAGTTGTGGCTACAAGAAAGACTTGAAAACGAAGCAAGCTGCAGAGAAATAGGTACTAAAGCTCCAGTGTGCTTGATAAACGAAGATGCCGGAGTGCAGAACGCTTTAGAACTTTGAACGTAAAACGTAGAACGTAGAACGTAGAACGTAGAACCAAGAACCAAGAACCAAGAACCAAGAACTTTAACTTATAACCGCTGCTCTAGAGGTGCAATTTGGCAAATGCTGGAAATGAAATAACAACCACAACGAAACTTTCAGAGAGCGCGTTCGCAGCGCTCCCTTTTGCGGAAAAGAACACTTATCTGAGATCTCTTGATGCCAAACAGCGCATGGACATGATCCTTATGGACCACGACGCCAAGAGGCTCGCTGCAGCCATGCAGCCCCAGGAATTCTTCTGGCTGATGAAGGAAATCGGCGAAAGCGACGCACTTGGACTGCTGCAGATTGCCTCACCCGAACAGTGCATCTTCATTCTGGACATGGAACTTTGGGACGGCCACACTTTCTCCGAAGAAAAGGCGTGCACCTGGCTTTCTTATTTCCTGGAAGGAGGCGAGCCGCAGATTCACGAACTCCTAAAGCATCTCGATTTCGAGTTCCTGCATCTGCTCCTGAGCCGGGAGCTGATAGTCAATGGCGGCATCGGCGATTTCTCCGATGACGAGGAGCGTTTCGACGACTTCGACCTCACCTTTGACGACGTCTTTCTGCTTTCCTTCAAAAATCCCAAGCATAGCCAGGTGATAGGTGCCTTCCTGAAAATGCTCGTCAAGCTGGATAATCCGCTCTATACCGCCCTTATGGAGGGAATCAAGGGGGACGTGGACCTGGAACTAGAAGAGCAGCTCCAGAGGTTTCGCACCGGCAGACTTGAGGACCTTGGCTTTCCGCCGCTGGACGAGGCTATTTCCATCTATGCCCGCGTCAATCCTGCCACCTTCGAATTGCACGAAGACAAGGAACTGCTCAGCTCAGCAGGCGAATGCGGTAGCCTCGTTCCGATTCCCGCTCAGGACGACTCCCTGCTTTTCAGGGCTCTTGCCCTTGCCGATTCGGAGCCGCTGCTGGCGGAGTTGAACTACCTGGTGAACAGCGCGCTGGTAGCCGAAGGTGGAACCTTTGGCGAACCCGAAGCGATGACCGGCGTGCTGCAGCGGGTCTACGGTTACCTGAACCTTGCACTTGAACAGCTTTGCGGCGCTGACGAAGCTCAGGCTGCCAAGGTGCTTTCCGGCGAGCAAATGAAACGCTTGTTCCAGCTTGGCTACAGCATCGTGCTGGAGCTGAAATTTGCCGCCCAAGAGACCGAAACTGTCGACTATGCCTCAGGGAAGTTCCTGGCGGGGCTCAAGGCCAAACGGCCCCGCTGCTACCGCGGTCTCGATCCAGACGGCATCGACGGCTATCGTGAGTTCAAGGACCTTTCCGATGTCAAGCGTGCCGCGGCCCTATTGGCGCAGCTTCGTGGTTAACCGGCGCCGCTGCCAAATACCATCATAGCTTGTAGGGGCGAACCTCGTGTTCGCCCTTTTTTTTGTAGCACCGTTCCCACGCTCCTGCGTGGGAACGACTCTCCGGACGCTCCGGCGTCCAGCATCGGAGGCACCGGCGATGCGTTCATCCGCGCTCCCATCCTTCAGGAGGTAGAGACGCATAGCATGCGTCTCCTTTTACCCGGTCACACTTACATCAACTAGAGCGCGGCAGCGCTGAGACGCATGCGATGCGTCTCTACCTGAGTAGCTTTCCTCGCGAGGGGGAGTTTATCGTAGCATCGTTCCCACGCTCCCGCGTGGGACGCCTCTCCGGACGCTCCCGCGCCCGGCATCGGAGGCACCGGCGGAGCGTTCGTCTGCTCCCATCCTCCCAGGAGGTAGAGACGCATTGCAGGCGTCTCCTCTTACCGGTCACACTTACACCCACTAGATCGGCAGCGCTGAGACGCATGCAATGCGTCTCTACTTGAGTTGCTTCCCTTGCGAGGGGAAACTTCTCGCTCCTCAGCACACCACCAATCAATTGCAACCCAAATAAAGCCCCTACTGTCAGCACCATCTCCCTTGGTCCGGTCCCTTCCGAAAATGCCAATGAGTCTTGCAATGCAAAGCTTCATTGGTATTATTTCTAGGCTTTTGCTAACCTTGTAATGAATTGGTAAAAGCGTTAGGGGGCAAGGATGAAGGTACTGGTCGTCGACGATTCCCGCAGCGATCGTAAGCTCATTCGCTACAACTTTGAGTGGCATGGCTGCCAGGTAATCGAGGCGGCGAACGGTCGGCAGGGGCTCGAATTGGCAGCCGGGGAAAAACCGGACTTGATCATCTCTGACTGCCTGATGCCGATCATGGACGGCTTTCACTTGCTCTACGAAATTAAGAGACTGACTGAACTCAAATCGATACCGTTTGTCTTTTATTCCGCGGTTTATACCGGCAGCAAAGAGACCGAACTCGCGCTCTCCCTGGGCGCCCGTGCTTTCATCGTGAAACCGAAGGATCCTGACGAGCTTTGGGAAGAAGTCGGGCGTATCATGGCGCTGCCGCCGGCGGGGGAGGGCGGAGCCCCGGCGCGGGTCTGGCGGGAGGACGATTTCCTCAGGAACTACGGCCAGATGGTAGCGGGGAAGCTTGAAGAGAAGGTTCGGGAACTCTCCGAGGTGAACGAGAGCCTGCTCCGGTTGAACAGCGAATTGGAGCGGCGGGTTATCGAGCGGACCGCGCAGTTGGAGGCAGCCAATCGCGAGTTGGAGATGTTCAGCTACTCGGTTTCCCATGACATGCGGGCGCCGCTGCGGCATCTGGACGGCTTCAGCCAGGCGCTCCTTGACGAGTACTCCGGCAAATTGAACAGCACCGGCACGGATTACCTGGATCGGATCAGGAAATCGAGCCGCCGCATGCTGGAGATGATCGATGCCATCCTTGAGCTGTCACGTTTTGCCCGGGGCAAGGTGCTCAGGGAGAGTGTGGACTTGAGTGCCATGGTGCGTGAAATTGCGGATCAACTGGTGCGGTCCCAGCCGGAGCGGATGGTGGTGTTTCGAATCACCGAAGGGATGACAGTGCGGGGAGATGTGCGGCTGCTCAGGGTCGTGCTGGAGAATCTTATCGGCAACGCCTGGAGGTTCAGCGAGCCGACCAAAGATGCGCTTATCGAGTTCTACCCGACCGAGTTGGAAGGGCGGCTTGCCTTTGCAGTCAGGGATAACGGGGTGGGGTTCGATATGGCCTATGCTGACAAGCTTTTTGCCCCGTTCCAGAAGCTGCACCGAAACGACGAGTTTAACGGAAGGGGGATCGGGCTCGCCATAGCGAGGAGGATCATCAACCGTCACGGAGGTAAAATTCAAGCGGAAGCGGAGCTCGGCAAGGGGGCGACCTTCACCTTTACCGTGTAGTGTCACCTTCCGCCAGCCTCCCCACCAGTTCACCGCCCACAGCCTCAGTGATCAGCACGCGGACCTCGCTGTTGAAGAGCCCGTCGCTCCCCTCGATCAGCACCGGCAGGTAGTTTCTGGAAAGACCTTTTCTCCCGCCCGCATCCCGCTGCACCAGGACCTGCAGTTCCCGCCCCACGAAACCTGCCGCGTAAGCATTCTTCTTTTGTTCCGATAAGAGCCGCAGTGCCTCAGCCCTTTCCTTGATGACTCGCGAATGCAATTGCGGGGTCATGGTCGCAGCCGGGGTCCCCGGGCGCGGCGAGAAAGGAAAGACATGCAGGTACGCCAGCGGAAGCTCCTCGATGAACCGGTAGTTCTCGGCGAATTCTTGGTCGGTCTCCCCCGGAAAGCCCGCTATCAGGTCGGTGCCGAGGCAGATGTCGGGGATCGCCTGCACCAGCGCCTGCACCACGCCGCGATAAAGTTCAGTGCTGTAGCCGCGGTTCATGCGGGAGAGCACCCCGTCGCTGCCACTTTGCAGCGGCAGGTGCAGGTGGGGGCAGACCATTTTCGACCCGGCAAGAAAGGAAACCAACTCCGGCGACACTTCCGTTGGTTCCACCGAGCCGATCCGAAGCCGGTTCACCGCCGCCAGTCCCTCGGCGCGTTGCAAAAGTCCCAGCAGGTCGGTCGGCGGGTTGAGATCCAGACCGTAGCCACCCAGGTGAATGCCGGTCAGCACGATCTCCTTGAACCCCTTTGCGCTGAAGGAGGTCATCGCGTCCAGCGCCTCCCCGGGCGCCACGCTCCTGCTTGCGCCGCGGGCAAACGGCACGATGCAATAGGCGCAGCGGGAGTCGCAGCCGTTTTGCACCTGCAGAAAAGCCCTGGTGTGCTCGGCAAAACTTTCCAGCGGCGCGCTCTCTCCCGATTTTTGTAGCGAGATATCGGCGACCACCGTCCTGGGCTGATCCCCCATCTCCCTGAGAAAGCCGACGATGTCACGCTTCTCGGAGTTGCCGAGGATCAGGTTCACCCCGGGAGTCGCCAGGAGTTCAGCCCCGGCCATCTGGGCGTAGCAGCCGGTAACGACCACGCGCGCCTCCGGGTTCAGTCGCGTAGCGCGCCTGATCAGGCGGCGTGACTCGGCGTCCGTTTTGGCCGTAACCGTGCAGCTATTGATGAGGTAGATGTCCGCCGGACCCGAGAAAGGGACGATGCTGAAGCCGTCCTGTTCCAGGGCCTGCGTCATGGCGGCCGATTCAAACTGGTTGATCTTGCAGCCGAGCGTGGTAATAGCGATAGTCTTGGTCATAGGTAGGAATTGGTTCCTGCAGCAGCGGTTTCAGCAGCGATGTTTTCAAATTGCGGGCTGCGTCTGCACTGCCAGGATTGCCTGAGTGCCTCAGTTAAATTGATGTCGTGACAGATGCCAAAGCAGAAAGATTGCGCGGACGGATGCAATAGCAGAAGGACTTTAGTCGTTTAGTGTTTTTTTGTGTCTTTTGTGCCTTTTTGTGGCAATTGGTTTAAGGGTTCGTTTTTATTTGAGCCGGTTTTTCAGCAGTTCATGGTCGGCGGCCAGCACGTTGTATTTGCGCTCCAGTTCCCGGATCTGGTCGAACAGGCAGGAAATGGCTTTCGCCTCGGGGTCCGGCATCCTGCCGTGCTCGAGGTCCATGCGCTCCTGGGGCTTTTCGGTAGCCATCACGACGCGCCCGGGGATACCGACGACGGTCGAGTTGGGCGGGACTTCTTTGACTACAACGGAGTTGGAACCAACCTTGCTGTCCTTTCCGACCGTAAACGGCCCGAGGATCTTGGCGCCGGAGCCGATCACGACGTTGTCGCCCAAGGTCGGGTGACGTTTCACCTTTTCCCAGCTCACCCCTCCCAACGTCACGCCATGGTACAGGGTGACGTTCTCCCCGATCTCGGCAGTCTCGCCGATCACCACTCCCATGCCGTGGTCGATGAAAAATCCCTTCCCGATGGTGGCACCCGGATGGATCTCGATCCCGGTGAGGAAGCGGCCAAGGTGCGAGGTGAGGCGCGCAAGAAACCAGAGCTCCTGTTTCCAAAACCAGTGCGAAACCCTGTGAAACCAGACGGCGTGCAGTCCCGGGTAACAAAAGATCACCTCGAGCGTACTCCTGGCTGCGGGATCCCTGTCAAAGACTGCCTTTATGTCTGATCGTATCCTGGAAAACATGGAAACCTCCCTGGTTTAATCGCGGTAAGCGCGTCCCGCGCGGGAATCTAGGCCTTTGTCGTAGCATACCCTACCGTTTGAGTCAATTACTATGTGGCCGGTTCTGTATCTCCCGCAGTAACTTCAGCTGTGCCAATTCCCCCTCTACCGCGACGGCGCCGCAGCTGCGCAGCAGGTCCGGGAGCGCTGCGCCGGCTCCGCATCGCGGATAACTGAGCGAGAGGTGGTGGATGAGACGGACAGTTTTCAGGGCGTCGAACCAGCCGTGGAAGGCGACCTTGAGCGCTTCGGGGCCGCCGGAGTTCTCAGCCAGACGATCCCATACCGGCGCGAAACGGGCCTGCTCCAGGTAACTGGCGAGTTCCGGGTCCAGTTGCGCGCTTGCCGTCAGCAGTTCCCCGCCCGAAAGTGCCGTCCCGGCCTCAACGACGCCAAGCCACTCCCCGAGGATCCGGAAACAGTCGGCGCGGTAGAAACTCTGGGATGCTTCCCCCTCTTGAAGTATGCGCGAGATGCTTTTACCGGTGCCAAAGGGGACCCGGTGCGAACTGCGGGCCGCCGGGTGCACGACCGTACCGGCCACCTGGGCGATTCCCGAGGTCCTTTTGAGCTGCTGCAGGAAATAGAAATCCTCGCCGGCGCAGCGGGCGTTCATCCCGCCCATTTTGAGGTAGGCTACCGCGGTGCAGGCCATGGCGCTTCCCACGCAGTGAAAGGCGTAGGGGGAACCGGCCTGGCCAAGCCCCAGCACGTAGTGGCGCAGGTACAGTTCATAGAGCGTGATGGCGCGCTCCTCACCGGGGCTCTCGCCTTTCTGGTGGCAAAAGGGGATGACCGCTCCCCCCGCGGAGCTGGTGGCGAAGTGGTCGCGGATTGCGCGCAGGTAGGCCGGTTCCACCAGGGTGTCCGCATCCAGGCAGACCATGACTCCGCCCGGGGCAAGCAGCGGCAGCACCAGGTCCATCCCGATGCGGCGGGCGAGCCCGACCCCGCCGGTTTTGGCGGGAAGCTCCAGGCCGGGGCTGGCCGCGTCTATCAGGGCGAGCCGCAGGGGAATGCCGCCCCGGCGCAGCCGCTCCAGGGTCTCACGGTTGTCGCGCTTTTCCGGTTCCGAAGCGTCCTCCCGGTGGTTCACCACGATGACGACGAGGAACTCCGAGGTGAGTTCCGGCGGGTTCGCGGCAAGGGAGTCGAGGGTCGCGAAGAGGCGCAGCGATTCACCCAGGGCGGGAATCACCACGCATCCCGCGTTCCTCCCCTCGGGGCACCCTTCGATGTGCCAGGGAGCAGTGATGGCGCGGCCGGCGAGGTATTTGGCAAGCGGGTCGCGGCTCAAGGGGTCACCGTAAAGGGGCAGGGGAGCCCGGCGAGGTAGTCGAGCGCCTCGCGGCGCAGATCGCCGGTTCCGTCCAGCCAGTGAATGGGCGTGCCGTGGCTCTCCATGCGGCGAAACCAGTTCTCCTGCTTCTTGGCGAAGTCGTGGATGGCGGAGTTGAGCTTTTGGAACATGTCGTTTCGGGAAAGCTCGCCCTTCAGGTGGCGGGCGAGGAAGCGGTACTCGAGCCCGTAGAACTCGAGCTTTTCGTAGGGGACACCAGAGGCGTGCAGCCGCTGCACCTCTTCGATCATGCCGGCCTCCAGGCGCTCACGAAGGCGCAGCGTGATGCGCTCCCTGAGGAGCGCACGCTCCCACCTGATGCCGAGGGTGACCGCCGCAATTTCGGGGCCGGGCTCGATCTCCTGCTCAGGCGTGCTCCCCTGGGCGATCTCGATGGCGCGGATGAGCCTGGTGCGCTCGGTCAGGTCGGTAGAGTTGTGGAGTTTCGGGTTGGCACTTCTCAGGCGTTCGGCCAGTTCCTCCATGGAAAGCGGCTCCAGCTCGCGGCGCAGTTCCGGATTTTCCGGGATCTCCTTGAGCCAGTAGCCGCGCAGCACCGAGTCGAGGTACATGCCGCTCCCCCCGACCAGCACCGGAAGCCGTCCGCGCTCGGAGATGTCGGAAAAGGCGCCGAGAAACAGGCGCTGGAATTCGAAGAGGTTGAACTCACTTCCGGGGGGTGCCACGTCGATTAGGTGGTAGGGGATCTCGCCGTACTCGTGCAGGTCCTTACCGGTGCCGAGGTCCATGCCGCGAAAGACCTGGCGCGAGTCCGCCGAGATGATCTCGCCGGAAAGCGCCCGGGCCAGTTCCGCCCCGAGCCGGGTCTTGCCCGAGGCGGTCGGTCCGAGTATCACCAGGAGGTTAGGGCGCCCGGCGCCGTGCGGGGAAAGCTGCGCGTCCTTGATCAATGCAGCTTGCCCGCCTTCAGCAGGTTGACACCTTTCAGGAGGTCGAGGGCGCGAGCAAGCTGATTGTCATTTCCCAGCAATTCCTGCTCCTTGGGGTCCTGGGGGGTGGTCTTTTGCCCTGCCGCGGGGAGGGGTGCGCCGACCACCTCCATGTGGCCGTCCAGGTCGGCCTCATGAATCTCCGGCATTTTCTTCTTTTCCGGCAGCGCCGGTTTCTTGGCGAACTCGACGATGATGTCCGGGGTGATCCCCTTGGCCTGGATGGAGCGGCCGCTCGGCGTGTAGTAAAGGGCCGTGGTCAGTTTCAGGCCATCGCCGTTTCGCAGCGGGATGACCGACTGCACGCTCCCCTTGCCGAAACTCTGGGTACCCATGATGACGGCACGCTTGTGGTCCTGCAGCGCCCCCGCGACGATCTCCGAGGCGCTGGCGCTGAAGCCGTTGATCAGCACCACCATCGGGTAGCGCGGCTCCTTCTCCCCAACATAGGCAGTCATGGAGCGCGTGGAATCCGGCTCGCGCCCCTTGGTCGAGACGATCAGGCCGTCGGTAAGCCCTTCCCCGACGAAGCAGTTGGCCACCCGGAAGGCCTGATTGACGAGTCCGCCCGGATTAAAGCGCAGGTCGAGGATCAGTCCGCTGAGCGGCGCGCCGTTGTCGGCGGCAAGCACCTTCAGGGCACGTTCAAAGTCGTCTCCGGTGCGCTCCTGGAATTCAGCGACCGCGATGTAGCCGTAGCCGTGTTCCAGTAGCTTCCCCTTCAGGCTTTTGGTCTTGATGATGGCACGCACCATCCGGAAGGAGAGCGGTTTCGCTGCCCCCACCCTCAGGATGCCGAGCGTGACCGCAGTCCCCGGAGTGCCGCGCATCCGGCTGACGCAGTCGTTGATGGCGACCCCTTCGGTCGGTTTGCCGTCGATTTGCCAGATATGATCGCCGGCAAGGATCCCGGCCCGGGACGCCGGAGTGTCCTCGATGGGTGCGTTCACCATGAGCTTTCCGTCCTTGGTACCGAGTTCAATGCCGAGGCCGCCGAACGCGCCGGCCATGTGGACCTTCATGTCGGCGTAATTGGTAGCCGGCATATACAAGCTGTGGGGGTCGAGCGCCGCCAGCATGCCGTTGATAGCGCCGGTTATCAGCTTTTTGTCGTCCACCTTGTCGACATAGCTCTGCCTGGTGATGGTCACCACCTCCTGGAACAAGCGCAGGTACTCGGCGTCGCCCCTCTTGGTGCTGCCGAGGCGTTCAATCATAGAGGCGAGCAGCAGGCCGGAAATGGCAAGCAGAATGATGGCCGTGAGGGCGATGCGTTTTTTTGACATGAGTCGGGACCTTTTTCTGCTGGGATCGGGGGCTACAACGGCGATTTAGCACTGTAATTATTGCGCGTCGCAAAGTCAACAGCTATCGCCCCCTAAAGTGACGCACTGCGGTTGCACCATCGCTGGGCGAATGATGATGCGCCCCTACAATCTCCACCGTAGGGGCGAAATAAACATTCTCCCGGACTCTCGACCTCTGTAGGGGCGAATCATCATTCGCCCGGACACTCTCGCGGAAAGGGAACAGTCCGTTAACAGCACCAATCGCCCATTGGAGAAAAGGGGCCCTGCTGTTAAACAAGGGCCTGGTTGTGGTTGTGGCTCTATCATTCAGAAGCGCGCCGTATACCGGCGCCGCCCGTTTCTGGCGGTATAATCGTTGACTTTGCGCCGACTCTATTGCATAACGCATAATTAGGGCAATAGGAGAAGTTAATGGAAAAGTTTGTCAGGCACCTGAAGGGCAAGTTCATAACAGGCCTTTTCGTGGTGGTGCCGCTCGGCATCACCCTCTTTATTTTGAAGTTCTTGTTCAACTTTGCCGATGGCATCCTCGGAAGCTATCTGGATTCCATCTTCAGCGCGTTCATCGTGCATCGGGAATACCACATCCCCGGGCTCGGCATGCTGACTGGCGCCGTTGTCATCTACCTTTCCGGAATACTGGCGACCAACGTCATGGGAACCCGGATCCTCAGGTGGTGGGATGACGTGCTTTCCAGGATCCCTCTGGTAAAGTCGATCTACAACTCGAGTAAGCAGTTGACGCAGGTGTTCAAAGAGGGGAAAACCTCCTACCGCAGGGCCGTCTTCGTCGAGTGGCCCAGAGTGGGAGTGCGGGCCGTCGGATTTGTCACCGCAGAGGTCGAGCGGGACGGCGAGAAGCTGGTAGTCGTCTACGTCCCGACCATGCCCAACCCGACCTCCGGTTTTGCGCTCTTTTTTCACGAGAACGAAGTGTATGAGAGCGGGATGACCGTTGAGGAGGCAGTGAAGTTCGTGGTCTCCGGCGGAGCGGTCGTGCATTGAAGTCGGGATGGTGAGATAACTCTCTCTGTCCCTTTAAGGCAGAGCCTCCTGCCCCGGTCGCGTCACTGAGCAATTAAACATGATCTTGTTGGGGCGAACCTTGTGTTCGCCCGGTTTTAGCAGTTCGGCATGTCTTAACCTGTTTCAAAAGCGGGCGAACACAAGATTCGCCCCTACACTCCAATAACAGAAGCGCCAATGATGTAGGCTTTTTGCGACAGCACCTGGCCTTAAAGGGACGGGAAGTGTTGGCAGATTTTATTGGCGAATACGAAAGTCACTCAAGGAGAAAATCCATGAAACTCGTCGTGCTGGACGGCTATACGCTGAACCCCGGTGACAACCCTTGGGACGAGGTCGCGCGCTTCGGCGAACTAACCGTTTATGACCGGACGCCGCCTGAGTTGGTCGTCGAGCGCTGCCTGGGCGCCCAGATCGTCCTCACCAACAAGACGCCGCTTCGCGCAGAGGCCCTTTTAGCGCTTCCCGGGCTGCAACTCATCTGCGTACTCGCCACAGGCTACAACGTGATTGATCTGGAAACCTCCGCGCGTCTCGGGATTCCGGTCGTCAACGTGCCGGAGTACGGCAGCCTTTCCGTGGCCCAGCATGCCATCGCCCTCCTGTTGGAACTGACCAACCGGGTGGCACTCTACGATGCCGCAGTGAAGCGCGGCGATTGGTCCAAGGGGCCGGATTTCACCTTTTTGAAGGAGCCCTTGACGGAACTCGCCGGGAGGTCGCTCGGCATCGTCGGCCTGGGCCGGATCGGGGGGAGGGTGGCAGCCATTGCGCACGCCCTCGGGATGGATATCCTCGCCTACAACCCGCGGCAGCGGAGCGCTCCGGCAGGGATCCCGGTACAGTGGCTTGACCTGGACCAACTCTTTGCCAGCGCCGATGTGGTGAGCCTGCACTGCCCGCTGAGCGCTGATAACGAGGGGATGGTGAACAGCGAAAGACTTTCCCGGATGAAGCCCCACGCCCTGCTCATCAATACCTCGAGGGGTGCTTTAGTGCGCGAGGCGGACCTGGCGCGGGCGCTCGACCTCAGATTCATCGCCGGAGCGGCGCTGGATGTGACGGTTCAGGAGCCCATTGCCGCCGACAACCCGCTGCTTTCGGCCACAAACTGCATCATCACCCCGCACATAGCCTGGGCGAGCCTGGCCGCCAGGCACAGGCTGATGGCGACCACCGCTCAAAACATTCGAGCATTTCTTGCCGGCAAGGCGCAGCACGTGGTGAACGGCCTGTAGTCGCTGCAACTGCCGGCAGCTTTGAACTGGTGCTAGTTACGGAATCGGAACGGGTAGGGAGCTAAAACAGATTTTTCTAAAATGCTATCGTGTTGCCACCTGTTTGTAATGTTCGTGCGCTATTATCCTGATCGATAAATAAAAAAGGAGATAGAGTTATGAGAACAATGACGATGGGTGAGTATTACGTCTGGTATTGCGAGTGGTGTGATTCAAGAAACCTTACCCCCTGGACCAGGGCCACGAGCGGAAAAGTCAGCTGCGCCTGCTGCCACAAAGAGTTCCCCGTGAGCGGGGCGAGGCGCAGCGAGGGTAGTCTGCAGCAGAGTCAGGCATTTTTGTAGGACTTTTGGGCTGTTCTCTGTACCGGACTTCAGACAGCTCCGCCGATTCTCCTCGCCCTCCGGGAGAGGGGCTGTGGCGAGGGTGGCGCAGCCGCGCTAGCAAGGCTGTCCGGCTGCCAGAATTTTAGAGCGGGAAATACCAAAGGGGCGCACCGAGGTGGCCCCTTTTTTTGATGGTGCTGTCGTTACACGTTTTTTTCATCTGCTTCAACTTGTTAAAGCTCCGCCTCGCCCATAAATCCCTCACCCTAGCATCTCCCATAGCTGAGGGGATCCAGTCACTAATCACGCAGCAGAAAAAATGCGGGAACCACGACTGGCCCTAGCTGCGCTTTTGATGGTACTGGCAGCAAGAGTATCAGGCAATAGTGTGCCGGATGTCCTTCCCCTTTACCATGAAGATCACCATCTCGGCCACGTTGGTGGCGTGATCGGCGATCCGCTCCAGGCACTTGGAAATGTGGTTAATCCTGATGGCGCGGCTGATAGTGGTCGGGTCGCCCATCATGAAAGTGAGCAGCTCCCGCTGGATCTGCTCGTTCAGGTCGTCCACCACCTGATCGTCCTCGCAGACCTTGATCGCCAGGTTTTCGTCGCCGCGTACGAAGGCGTCCAGCGCCTCCTTCACCATGGTCGAGGCCGCCTGCGCCATGCGCGGCAGATCGATGTACGGTTTCAGCGTCGGCTCCAGATTGAGCTCCTTCACCCTCTTGGCGATATTGGCGCACTGATCGCCGATCCGCTCCAGGTCAGTGACGATCTTGAGCGCCAGCGTGATGAAGCGCAGGTCGCGGGCTGCCGGCTGGCGGCGCGCCAGAACCTCCAGGCACCTCTCGTCGATCTCCATCTCGAGGCGGTTTATCTCGTGATCGAAAGCGATCGTTTCCTCGGCCAGTTCGGTATTCCTTTCGACCAGGGCGAGCAGGGCGTTGGAGATCATCAGCTCGACCTTTCCACCCATCTCCAGGAGCTTCTCCCGTATAATGTTCAGTTCCGTATCGAACTGCTTGCTGAAATGCTCTCTCTCCATTCACGATCTCCCCGGCAGTAAGTAAGTTGAGCTGCTTTATATTAGCATCTTGCAAGACTAAAGAGGCAAATTAAAGCGGTAGGTTGGCTATCTGAGTCAAAGATTCTCTTACCCGAAGCGTCCCGTGATATAGTCCTCGGTCTGTTTCTGTTCCGGAGTCGTAAAAATCTTCTTGGTCTCGCCGCATTCGATAAGTTCCCCGATATAGAGAAAGGCCGTATAGTCAGAGACGCGGGCTGCCTGCTGCATGTTATGAGTCACGATGATGATGGTGTAGCGCTCCTTCAGTTCCTCGATCAGTTCCTCGATCTTCAGAGTGGAGATCGGGTCCAGGGCCGAGGCAGGTTCGTCCATCAGGATCACCTCAGGCTTCACCGCGATCGTGCGTGCGATGCAGAGGCGCTGCTGCTGCCCACCCGAGAGGTTCATGGCGTTCGTTTTCAGGCGGTCCTTTACCTCTTCCCAGAGCGCCACCCGTTTCAGGCAGGTCTCCACGATCTCGTCCGCCTCGCTGCGCACCAGCCGGTTGTTCAGCTTGTAGCCGGCTACCACGTTATCGTAAATCGACATGGCAGGAAATGGATTGGGTTTTTGAAACACCATTCCGACGCGGCGCCGGATGGAGACCGGATCGACCCCCTTGCCGTAGATATCGCCGTTATCCAGCAGGATCTTCCCCGTGACGCGAGCCGAGGGGACCAAGTCGTGCATCCTGTTGATCGATCTAAGCAGCGTAGACTTGCCACATCCCGAGGGACCGATGATCGCAGTGACGCTATTTTCCGGGAAAGCGATGCTGACATCCTTAACCGCGTGAGTCTTGCCGAAGTGAATGTTGAGGCCTTCCAGGTTAACCTTGCTGTTATTCATTCCAACCCCTTATTGGTTTTAACTTTCTCCGTGGCGATCAGTGTCTGGCTCTACCGAAGTAGCGTGCGGTCAGGCTCAAACTGAACATGACGGTCACCAGAACCAGTGCTCCCGCCCAGGCGAGCCGGTGCCAGTCCTCATACGGCGCGATGGCGAAGTTGAAGATCTGCAGCGGTATCGCCGCCATCGGCTCGGTCAGTTTCTTGCCCCAGAACTGGTTCCCCAGTGCGGTAAAGAGCAGCGGCGCGGTCTCGCCCGCGACCCTCGCGACCGCCAGCAGGATGCCGGTCATGACCCCGGACAGGGCACTCCTGAGCGTTACCTTGAGGCTGGTGCGCCAAAGCGGCACCCCCAGGGCGAGCGCCGCCTCGCGCAGCGAACCCGGGACCATCTTCAACTGCTCCTCAGTAGTGCGCAGCACGATCGGGATCATGATCATGGCGAGCGCCACCGCGCCGGCCAGAGCGGAAAACCCCTTCATCGGCACTACCATCAGGGTGTAGGCGACCATCCCCGTAATGATGGACGGCGTGCCGGACAGTACGTCTGCGGCGAACCGGATCGCCGTCGAAGTGCGCCCCCCTCCGAACTCGGCCAGGTAAATGGCTCCGAAGATCCCCACCGGCAGCCCGATCAGCGAGGCCATGCCGATCATCACCAGGGAGCCCATCATGCCGTTGGCCATGCCGCCGCCCGTTTCGCCGGTCGGCTTAGGAATCTGGGTGAAAAAGTCGAAGCTCAGCGAGCTGAACCCCATCTTCATGATGTGGACGAAGATAAGTGCGAGCGGGATCAGCACCGCCGCGGTCGCTGCCAGCATCAGGAAAGTCATCAGGTGGTTCTTGGTTTTACGAGCCAGTACGCTGTGCATCATGCCGCACCTCCGCCCGCGCTCTTGGAGACGCTCCAGATGAGCATCCGCGCCAGAGCGTTGATGATCAAGGTCACCACCAGCAGGATGAGGCCGATCTCCATCAGGGCGGAACCGTGCAGTTTGGAAGTCGTCTCGGCGAACTCGTTGGCGATGACGCTCGGCATGGTGTAGGCCGGCGAGAGCAGCGACAGCGAGATCTTCGGTGCATTACCGATCACCATGGTGACCGCCATGGTCTCGCCGACCGCGCGACCCAATCCGAGAATTGCGGCTCCCAGAATGCCCGATTTGCCGTAGGGGAGGATCGCGATCATGATGGTCTCCCACCTGGTGGCGCCCAGGGCGATAGCAGCCTCTTTCTGGCTCAGCGGAACCGCAAGCAGCACCTCCCGGGTGATCGAGGTGATAATCGGCACCACCATGATCATCAGGATGAAGACCGCGGCGAGCATGCTCACCCCGTAAGGCGCCCCCTGGAAAAAGGGAAGAAAGCCGAAATGCTCACTCAGAAACGGCTCGACCGTCGACTGCAGCCAGGGAGCCATCACCAGCACCCCCCAAAGTCCGTAAATGACGGAGGGGATGGCGGCCAGTAGTTCTACCAGCGGCGCGATCATCGCCCCCCAGCGCTTGGGACAGATCTCCGTGATGAAGACGGCGGCCCCGATGCTCAAGGGAGTGGCCAGCAGCAGCGCCAGGACCGAGGAGACCACCGAGCCGTACAGGTAGGGGAGCGCCCCGAAAATTCCCTGCACCGCGTCCCATTCAGTGCCGGTGATGAACTTCCAGCCGAACTTGCGGATGGACGGCATACTCTCAACCGTCATCTCCACCAGCATAATGGCGAGGATCATCAGGATGCTGAAGGCGAAGAGCGTCGTGATGACCCGAAAGATCAGGTCGCCGTTGAGCTTTTTAGCCGGCGCATCGTTAGCTGTCGTTGTAGCAGGTTGCAAAGTCTTCTCCTCGTGCAGCAAAAGGAAGTAAAACAGGGGCTAGGTGCTAGGGGCTAGCAAAATCAAAGGGACTAGGGGCTAGGGGCTAGGGGCTAGCAAAGTCAAAAAGCAAAACAGGGGCTAGGGACTAGGAAACTCAAAAATCTAATGTATTGCGCCGGTCCATATACTCGCCAGTGTTTTTTTCGAGTCCCTAGCCCCCAGACCCTAGTCCCTAGCCCCTGGTTATCCCCTAGCCCCTGCCTTTCCTTACTTAATGGTCTTCACTGTCTTTTCCACCATCTTCGCCACATTCGGGGGAAGCGGCGCGTAGAGGAGCTTGTCAGCCATTTTCTGCCCCTGCTTCAGCTCCCAGTTCAGGAACTCCACCAGCTTCTTTCCCTTGGTCTTGTCCTTCTGGTCCTGGTACACCAGGAGCCAGGTGAAGCCGACGATCGGGTACGCGTTCTTGCCGGGCTGATTCACCAGCGACACCCGGTAGTCGGCCGGCATCGATTTGGCGGCGCCAGCTGCGGCGGCGGAGGTGGAGGCGATGGAGGGCTCAACGAAGCTCCCGGCGCTATTTTTCAGGAAGGCATAGGGAAGCTTATTTTCGAAAGCATAAGCCAACTCGACGTAGCCGATGGTGTAGGGAGTCGTCTTGATCTGTCCGGCGACCCCTTCGTTACCCTTGCCGCCGAGGCCTACCGGCCACTTTACCGAGGCGCCCTTGCCGACGCTCTTGGACCACTCTTGGTTCACCGAGGAGAGATAATCGGTGAAGATGCTGGTCGTTCCGCTGCCGTCGGAGCGGTGCACCACGATGATCGGCTTGTTGGGGAGCTTCAGCCCAGCGTTGTCATGGCTCAGCTTCGGGTCGCTCCAGGAAGTGATCTTTCCTTCATAGATCTGCGAGAGCGACTCGGCGGTCAGTTTGAGCCCTTTGGCGACGCCGGGGATATTGTAGGTGACGACGACAGCGCCCATGACCGTCGGCAGATGCAAAAGTTTTCCCGGAGCGCCCTTCAGCTCCTCATCCGAGAGAAACTTGTCGCTGGCGCCGAAGTCGACCGTCTGCGCTGTGATCTGCTTGATACCGCCGCCGCTGCCGATCGACTGGTAGTTGAACTTGACGCTTTTATCTATTTTGGCATACTCCGCGAACCACTTGGAATAAAGCGGGTAGGGGAAGGTGGCGCCGGCGCCGTTGATGAGCGTCTCAGCCGAGGCGCTTGCTGCAGTAGTGAGAGCTGCCAGGGCGGCGAGGGCCAGTATACTTTTCCGGATGCTGATCATCGAAATCTCCTTTGACTTTGTTGGTGTGTCACAAGATGCCTGCCAAATGTTACAGACCTGTTACGGTTTGAAAAAGTTTCTGTGAATACGGCCTGCACTGATCATATGAAAGGGTCAAAGCTCAGCCCTGTGGCTGCGCGGCGAATACCTGACAGCCGCTACCCGCACGAAGGCGAGCGACAGCGTGAGCAGGATCACCATGGCGAGGCTCTGCCAGGGCATATCCTTGTACCAGAAGGCCATCACCTCAGTCAGCACCGTGACCATGACCGTGTCGATGATGTAGGTGACCTTGACCCTTCCCTCCGAGAAGTAGGCGAGTGCTGTGCGCAGGATCTCGACCATGGCGAGCACCGTCAGGATGTCCACCAGAATTGCCTTGAAGGCAGCGTGGAAGGGAAGGCCAAGTATCAGCCTCAGGTCGTAGAAGGTATAGAGCACCCCCGCCAGGATCGCCAGTAAGATGGCGAAGATCAAGAGACTCAATAGCGCCCGGGCGCTCTTCTCGAAAAAAGCGGTAAGTCGAGTGTCGATGGTTTCAGTGTCAGTGCCCCACATGTTTCCCCCCTTTTTCCTGAAGCATAGACCTTGCATGTTACAGTTCCGTTAAGGCGGCGTTATGATTAGATGTACGGGGGAATAAAATCCAGGCAGGTAGTTGTCGTTGGAAAAAAGCGGGTGACAGAATGAAGGAGGAGGATACTCACTTCCCCTTGCAAAGGAGTTGTTAGTGGAAGGTGTTATTTTTTCCCTGTGTTGTCCTGTTTGATAATTGCTCGCGACGCGAACGGCAGGACTGATCTTGTAGGGGCGAACCTGGTGTTCGCCCCGGTTTTAGCTGCTAGGGGGAGTTGCACAACCCCGTTTACGTGCTTATATTTCCTTAACGGGCCGTTGAGGCCGCTAGGGAAGGAGGAAGCGATGGACGAATCATGCCGCAAGGCTTTGCAATACATTTCGTCGGATGTGCCGGGAACTTTGGGAAATGGAAGTTGCCGGATCAAATCAGAGGACACCTCCGAGGTGGAACTGCTCGACGCCTACTCGCGGGCAGTCATCACGGTGGTTGAGGCAGTGGGCCCGGCGGTAGTCGGGATCCAGGTGAAGCACCAGGCCGATGGCTCTGCGCAGGAGTTGGGCGGGGCAGGTTCGGGCGTGATCATAGCCCCGGACGGTTACATCCTCACCAACAACCATGTAGTACAGGGCGCGCGTTCCATAACCGCGACCGCGCAGGACGGTACCATCTTCGAGGCGACCCTGGTCGGAACCGACCCGGCCACCGACCTTGCCGTGCTGCGCGCCAATAGTTCGAGCCTCCCCTATGCCACTTTGGGGGACTCGGGCAAGCTGCAGGCGGGCCAGCTGGTGATCGCCATCGGCAACCCCTTTGGATTCCACTCCACCGTTTCCACCGGGGTAGTGAGCGCGCTGGGACGCGCCTTGCGCAGCATAGAAGGGCGGCTTATCGAGGATATCATCCAGCACACGGCACCCCTCAACCCGGGAAACTCCGGAGGTCCGCTGGTCGACTCCAGGGGGAGGGTAGTCGGAGTGAATACGGCCATCATCGGCATGGCGCAGGGGATAGGATTTTCCGTTCCGGCCAACACCGCCAGATGGGTGGTCTCCCAGTTGCTGACCCAGGGGCGAGTGCGCCGGGGCTTTCTCGGTTTTGTCGCACAGCAGCTCCCCTTGAGCAGGCAGCTGGTCAGATTTTATCATTTGGAGAATCATTTTGGCGTCGGCGTGGTGGCGGTTGAAGCGCGCGGGCCGGCAAGCAGCGCCGGCATCAGGGAAAGCGACCTGATTGTGTCCATCAACGGGCAGGCCACGGAAAGCGTCGATGCCGTGCACCGCATCCTGGCCGAGCACCCGATAGGGGAAAAACTTCACCTGGTTCTTATCCGCGGCAAGGAGTTGGTTGAATTCGAAGTAGTGCCCACGGAAGCGGCGCAGTGAGACAGCGATAAAACTTTTTTACCTTTGCACCAAGTCCTCGGTGAATCGATCAAAAAGCGAATTGGGTCGGGGGAATCTGTTGGGCTGTGGTTCGGCTTGGGGACGTTACGGGTGGCAGGGGGAAAGACTAGACGCCTCAGTTCTGAAAGCTCCCTCTCCCGGAGGGGGAGATACCGTTGTAGAAGTCAAGGAATTAGGCGTAAGTGGGGTCAAACGGTTTGCCGTTCTTGAGGACCCCAAACATGATATGTACAAGCTTTTTCATACAGGCGCACGCGATGACCATCCCGTT
>JGI24143J45723_1000068_pt1 | contig 52468 bp, 40 predicted proteins | sample BarGraIncu00432A_FD_45723 | JGI IMG/M metagenome (IMG submission 45723) | reverse complement strand
TTGGTTATAGAAATAAGGTAGTCGGTAGTTGGTAGATGAGAATGAGACGTTTGATTTGGGAGTCGCGATTTCCATATCGCGAAATATAATACTTGGTTATATAAATAAGGTAGTTGGTAGTCGGTAGATGAGAATGAGAAGTTTTATTTGGGAGTCGCGATTTCCATATCGCGAAATATAATACTTGGTTATAGAAATAAGGTAGTAGGTAGTGGGTAGATGAGAATGAGACGTTTTATTTGGGAGTCGCGATTTCCATATCGCGAAATATAATACTTGGGTATAGAAATAAGGTAGTCGGTAGTATGAATATAAGATCTATTTTACTCAGATGTTTGAATTACCTGTCGCCCTCCCACCCACTCCCCCTCGTTTCTTAACGAGGGGGAGTGGGCAGATAAGTAAAATCAAGAAGAAGTGGAAGCGCAACTATACCAGACGCTTTGAAATATATCAGTAAATATTATCTTGTGCTTATTCGTGAAACAGTTTACAACCCTGTTTTTAAATATGGCAAATTCACCATATTTAAAAGTCAGGCACTGAAAAAACAAGATTTAAAACTCGTTTAATTATTTAAATAATAACATTATTATTTTAAAAAAAGTAATTATCTTTGGTGTCTTATTTAATTAAAATTTATTAAAGCATTCCAGTATGTTTTCCGGAGATCACTTTCTCATGTTGAGACAAAGATGCTCCTGTAATACGTGTTTACTTATAACCTATATTGTTGCCAATAATCCGAAAGATTGATATAAAAATTTAAATGATTGAAATTGAGTAACGAAATAATGATAGTACTATATGCTCGGAGCTGTTTTTGGTGATATTGCCGGTTCAATTTACGAATTCAATAATATAAAAACTACTGAATTCGACTTGTTAGGCCCTGATACAACTTATACCGATGATACCATTTTGACTATTGCTATAGCCGAATGGTTATTGAAAGATGAATTGAGTAAAGAGCGTTTGGCATTAATTATTTGTCAGTATGTCAAGAAATATCCTCATCCTGTGGGGAGTTATGGAATGCGTTTTATTCAATGGGCTCATGGTGATATTTCCAAACCATATAATAGTTGGGGTAACGGTTCGGCAATGCGTGTGTCTTCTATTGGTTGGGCTTTCAATTCACTTGTAAAAACAGAAGAAGTGGCAAAACTCTCTGCTGAAATTACTCACAACCATCCCGAAGGCATTAAAGGTGCACAGGCTACTGTTGCCGCCATTTATCTGGCACGTACTATGGCAACGAAAAAAGAAATAAAGTCGTATATTGAAACTACTTATGGATACGACTTGTCACGTACTTGCGACGAAATACGACCTGTTTATGATTTTAATGAAAGCTGTCAGGATACTGTACCTGAAGCTATTATAGCATTTCTGGACAGTGTCGACTTCGAATCGGCCATTCGTCTTGCAGTTTCATTAGGTGGAGACAGCGATACACTGGCATGTATAACCGGTGGTATTGCTGAAGCCTTTTATGGAATGCACTGTAGTATTCCTGAGACCTTAGAATCTATTACTGACAACATTTTTTTCAGTGAAAAAGCAATGGCTAAACTGCCGAAAGATTTGTCAGGGGTAGTAACCGATTTCTACGACACATTTGTAAAAAAGAATAAACAGTTTTGTGGAAAAAATGAATCTGCTACTGTGTGGGGAAAAATTGATTGGAAAGAATCTAAACCCGAAAATAAACTACTGAACGAAGAAAGTTATAAGTCTTTGCTGAAAGGTTATCATCCTGACCGGGATATGCCTTATGGCGTTTATTATGAAGATGGTTGGAATTACATTTATCGATCGCATTATTTGTTGTTAAAGTTCAGATTCCAGAAACAAAATGATGGGATGTATCATTTAACCGATTTATTTAAAACTGAAAAAGAAGTAGATTTTGATTTTATTGAAGAAGTTTTGCAGCATGGATATTTTGAAAAACCTTATAACTATAGCAAATAACCATATAACAAAATAAAGCAAGTTGGAAATTTAACACTCAAAAAGCAAGAAAGAACAATTTAGTGGTTTTTCAAAATACACTTTCTACAGTAAGAAGATATGAGGAAACGAAGTATACGTTAAGTTTGAAAGCGTTAACCTGAACTGGTAATAAAAGAAGTTTCTAACCTGATTTAAAATCCAACATCATGAAGTCAAATTATGTGATGAAGCATTTTATCGGCACGTTATTATTTTTTAGTATCCTGTTTATAAGTGCCGGAAGGATTGATTATTGGCAAGGGTTGGTTTATGTGGCCATTGGCGTGATCATGTCTGTGTTGAATTACACGGTATTACGAATTGATACGGAGCTTTTAAACGAGCGCTCAAAGGCCGGAGAAGGTGCTAAACAATGGGATAAGGCGATATTGGGACTCTCATTCCTGGTTACCATTTCCATGTATGTCACTGCAGGCCTTGATTCAGGGCGTTACCACTGGTCACCTGAATTTAATTTGAACCTGTGCGTGTTAGGTATACTCCTGACCATAACAGGACAACTTGTGTTTCTCGTTGCGCAGAAGCAGAATAAATTTTTCTCCAGTACGGTCCGCATTCAAACAGACAGGGGACATACAGTATGTGATACCGGGCTGTACAAAGTATTAAGACACCCGGCGTACTCAGGCATGATTATCCAATCACTGGGTTTTCCATTGCTCTTTGGTTCACTCTGGAGTATTATTCCTGTTATTTTATCGATTATCCTAATCCTGACAAGGACAAGCCTGGAGGATAAAACATTGAAAAATGAATTGAAGGGGTATCGGGAATATATGAATAAAACACGGTACAGAATTATGCCGTATATCTGGTGATAGAACTATAAATCTGTTAATTGGCGAAATGAATTAAGGATCAGGTTCGATTATTAAAAACAATAGAAAAAATATGTACGTAAAATTATAGAATGTTCTATTTTATTCACCGTTTATCTGTAGCCGCTTTGCGGCTTATGGTTCATTATTCAAATATCTACTAGTCCTTGGCTAAATTATTTAGTAACCTTTTTATGCGAAAATACATTTTATTATTTCTCTTTATAAGTTGTTTTACAATTGGTTATAGCCAGCTTGTAAAAGGAATTGTACTGGATGAAAAGACTAAAACCTCCATTCCTTTTGCATCAATTTATTATAATGGAACATTTGCCGGGACTATTTCTGATATAAAAGGATGCTTTGAACTGAACAGGTCGGGACATATTTCAATGCCATTGATAATAAGTGCCATAGGGTATTATTCATTTATATTGACTGATTTTTCATCTTCAAAGCCTATAGAGATTTATTTGAAACCCAAGGAATATGAAATAAAGGAAACGGTCATAAAATCAAAATCCCTTGCAGCAGCACGAGAGAGAAATATGAGATTGTTTAAAAAAGAATTTCTGGGTCAATCGAATAATGCCGTGAAATGTAAAATAATGAATGAGAAGGATATCACATTTAATTATTACGCTGATAAAGACACTTTGAAAGCATATACCTCGAATCCTTTAATGATTGAGAATAAGTCATTGGGATACAAGATAACCTATTACCTCGACAAGTTTGAATATTACAGAAAGAATGGTGGTATCCTTTTAAGCGGGAATATAGTCTATAAAGAGGATGAAGCAAACGGTGATGATCAACAGAAATATGGTGAAAAAAGAAAAGTTACCTATATTGGATCGCGTATGCATTTCTTCCGGTCACTGTCGTTAAATGATTCTATTATAAGTGGATTTACGATTTTGAATTTAACATCCAAAAATCTCTATCTTAAAGATATTGTTGTTGTCGACCACAAAGAAAACAGGTATTTAAGTTATCCGGAAGGATTTTATATAACCAGCAACTCAAGAACAAGTTATGTTATTACTCTAAAAAAGTATGTATTCTTTGATAAAAACGGATATGTTGATGGTTCAGGATTAAACTGGTCCGGTTATATGGGAGATCAACGTGTTGCAGACTGGTTACCGTATGAATATAAGTAATAAGAACAATTTTATATTAACCAGGCATGTTTGATATAGGCTTTGCTCCCACTTTTACCTTGTTTCAAATTGTATGATTAAAAATCTGTCAATGGTTGAAAAAGAAATAAAGATCCTGAGTGATCATTGAATCAAATCAGAAGTATATTTGCCTATAAAAGAATAAGTTAAATGAATGTCTTATTGATAAATACGAAATGATATGAAAGACAGTATCAAAATTTTTGACGAAAAGAAAGTCCGTACTGTATGGGATGAAGAAACGGAAGAATGGTACTTTTCAATTGTTGATGTGGTAAATGTTTTAACCGATAGTCCCAATCCAAGGAAGTATTGGAGTGTGCTCAAGAATAGGTTAAAGAAAGAAGGAAACGAGTTGACTACAGTTTGTAGTCAACTGAAAATGCCTTCATCTGATGGAAAGAAATATCTTACTGATGTAGCTTCTACCAACCAGCTTTTCAGGCTGATACAATTTATACCATCGCCTAAGGCAGAGCCTTTTAAACTATGGATTGCGCAAGTTGCCAAAGAACGGCCGGACCAAATGCAAGATCCTGAATTGTCCATTGATTTACTTTTTTACAATAAAGATTTTAAGAATCGATGAAAAGAAATACGATAATTCTACTGTTTGTCGTCATTACTACCCATGTATTTTCACAGGAATTCAAGTATGGTGGAAATATTGGTAATTGGGGACATGACTGGTCGGTTGATATGGATAAAACATCCGATGGTTCGTTGATTGTCTCAACGGATACTCAGGCCAGGTATTGGGCGACGTATGGTTCGTATTCTGCGGATACCTATTACGGGTTATATAAGATTGACAAGACCGGAAAACTTGAATGGTCGTTTGACTTTTTAAGAGGCAAAAGTGGATTTCATGAATATTCTGTAGCACAGACTACCCTGGATGAGAATGACAATATTTATTCGTTGATCTATATTTATCAACAGAATAAACCCGACAGCATTGATGGGCATGTGTATTATCCGGGTCTTAATCTGTTTAAAATTAATCAGCTTGGAAAAGTTGTCTGGATAAAAAAAATAGGAACCACCGATGACAGAGGATCCAGCATTTTATATAAAAACGGACACCTCTATGTTCTGGGGCTGTTTAATGGTAATTTGGCATTAAGTGCAGACAAAATATTCTCCAGTAACAGCTATTATCAATGTTTTGAATGGCTATATGAGCAGGGTACTGATTATTTTATTGCAAAATATGATACAGACGGAAATTTGTTAAATGCAACAAGCTTTGGAGAGGATTATCCGGATATAGCTATGGATGCCACGATTGATAACGATGAAAATATCTATTTTATCGGAGTGTCGGATTTCTTTGCAGGATGCGTAAATGCCTACTCACATTTAACAAAAGTAGATAAAGACTTACATGTGATTTGGAAAAAAGTAATGTCCCTGGAAGTAAATTATGAAGGACTCTTTTATGCTACAAACATTCATCTTGCTAAAAACAATAAGCTTTATGTGTGGGGAAGTCTTTTTAAAAAAGTAACAACAGCTGACTATACCCTGGAGCCGAGTGATGATTTTTCCGGAGGTGGAATAAGTCCGTATCTGTTAGAATTTAATTCTACGGATGGCCATTTTCAACGAAAAATGAGTTTGAATACCCGTACACTTCCTTTTACTGAAAGTTCTATGGAGGACATAAGAAGATACTTTGTAAATGGATATATGGATGACTCCGGGAATGATTTAGTTGTTCATACAGCCTATATGGGTGACTTAACTCTCGGGGATACTACCATTTCTTCAAGTTACCATGATGGGTATCATCACAACTTATTACTGTTGAAAGTAAATCTTAAAAGTCTGACACCGACATTCATCAGTGAATTTTATGGCAGCAAATTTCAAAGTTATTCAAATGACTTTCCCGGAAAAATAATCAGCGATGATAAAAGCAACCTGTATGTATCCGGTACTTTCAGCGATACTCCCATCTACATATTTGGAAATGAAATTAAGAATAACAGCGGAAATGGATGCTATGATGTGTTTTATACTAAAATAGCTATAAACTCTTTATTAAGTGGAACGAATGAAATTCAACAAAACAAGAACGATATTGTATTATTTCCAAATCCTTTTAATGCTTTTTTAATCTATCGTTGTAATGAACGAATAGATGAAATCAGGATTTACAACATGATAGGTTCTCTTGTCGGAGTTAAATTATCGAATGATAATACGATAGATATGAGTAATTTAAAATCCGGTTCGTATTCAATTTTATTCTGCAAAAACAAAAAGGTCGTATATAGAAAAATAATTATTAAAGAATAATACAATATACAGTTTCAGATATGTGTCTGAATTTAAATTGATATTTAGCAGATAGTGTATTTATAAGTAATTCATAATTCATAATTCATAATTCATAATTGCCAAGACAATGAAGCGTAAGCATTTGTAGATTAACAAATATATCATTAAATATCTACGATTACTTACTTTAACATTAAGTCATAGTATAGAAAATAGTAGGCTTTTAAAAACGTACAGAAAACAATGAGAAAATTTTACGTGTGTTTTATTTTATGGATCTCATTTATTTCCATATTTGCAAATCCTGTAATCAGTAACGGGATTCTAACATCGTGGCCTGATGCATCCGGAAATATTATTATCCCTTCCACAGCAACAAGCATTAATGATTTTGTGTTTAGCAATAATAAGAAAATCACATCTGTCATCTTCCTGAATACAATAAGCTCTATCGGTAAGCAGGCTTTTTCAGGTTGTACCGGATTAACTTCTGTTACCATAGGTGATGATCAAAGCGCTTCTACGGAGAGTGTCAGTATTGCAGGAAATGCTTTTACCGGTTGTCAAGCCCTGCTAACGTTGGTTTTAAATAAAAACTTCACATTCTCCACTGGTACTTCCCCTTTTCAAAACCTGGTATCGGTATCAACAATACAAATAGGTAATGGGGTAGTTACCTTACCTGATAATTCATTTTCAGGTTGTTCGGGATTAAAGTCAGTTCAATTGGGGCAAATTAACAGCACCGGCAACAATCCTATAAATGTTTCAGAATATGCTTTTTCAGGATGCAGTAGTTTTACAACATTGGAATTGAACAGAAGCATCAATATTACGGGGATACAATCTCCGTTTACTACTATATCTGCATTGTCTGTTGGCAACGGAGTGGTATCTATCGGAAACCAAACTTTTGATGAATGTGTTAATCTGGAATCAGTCATACTTTCCTCTTCAGTGCAAATAATAGGGAATGGAGCTTTTCAGTATTGTACAGGGTTACATTCTGCTACTATTCCGGGAGTCAATAGTATCGGGCAGGGAGCTTTCTGGGGTTGTTCATCCCTGACTTCCATTATTATACCCAATACAGTGAAGATTATTCAATCTTGTACTTTTTACGACTGTACCGGGTTGACTTCCGTTACGTTGGGCAATTCCATCGTACAGATAGGAGGAAGTGCATTTTATGACTGTAGTCTTCTGGCTTCTGTTGTTATTCCCAATAGTGTACAAATTATTGATGAAAATGCATTTAAAAATTGTTCAGGGATGACATCAGCCACATTGGGAACTTCGTTATCAGCTATCAGATCGTATGCATTTTCAGGTTGTCAGACTCTTCAATCTGTTCAATTTCCCCGTTCACTTGTGAGTATTGGAGACTATGCTTTTGAAAATTGTAAAGGTATGAAGTCACTTTTGATCCCGGGTACAATAACTTCTATCGGTTCAAATTCATTCTCAAATTGCAGCGGCATTACTACGCTTACTATCGGAGATACCAGCAATCCTGGATTGCCGTTAAGTTTTGGTTTCTTTTCTTTTGAAGGCTGCAGCGGAGTAACTTCACTTAGTTTAAACAAGAATATTACCGATGATCAAAATTACTCTCCTTTTATGGGTCTTAGTACCCTTACGACTGTTTCTATAGGTGCCCGTGTATCTCATTTGAACACGTTTGCCTTTTATGGTTGTTCAAAAATAACAACAGTGTCTATTCCGGATTCACTTGCTTCCATAGGAGATGCTGCATTTCAGGGTTGTTCATCAATAAAAGACATCAAATTGCCTTCTACCATAACGTATCTCCCAAATCAGATTTTTTATGGATGCACTAATTTGAAATCAATCTATATTCCTTCCACAGTCACAAATATTGGTTCATATGCTTTTTATGAATGTTCCAATCTTACTTCACTGACCATTCCAAAGAGTGTTATTGTTATAGGACCTTTAGCTTTCAATGGTTGTGAAGGATTAATCGAATTAACTTCTGCAACTCTGTCCCCCGCTCCGTTGGGAACAGCCTGCTTCGACAGGATAGACAAACCTGCTTGTACGTTATATGTTCCTACGGGAAGTAAAACTGCATACCAAATGGCTGATCAATGGAAGGATTTCACGAATATTGTGGAAAAAGACATTCAGGATTCTATTCAGACACCTGATTCTATAACCGGAGGTTCCAAAACAGTAACCATAAATGCCGGTGGTTTATCATCTGCCCTTACTACAACTGAATTAGCGAACATTTACAAACTAACCATTCTGGGGAGTATGAATGTTGCTGATTTTAGTACTATTCATGGAATGCCACTTTTGAATATACTGGATTTGGGTAAAGTCTCTGTTGTGTCTAATTCAGTGCCTTCAAGTGCCTTTAGTAATATGACTGGTTTAGTATCTGTGATTTTACCTTCAACAGTGACTTTTATAGGAACAAGGGCTTTTGAAAGATGCAGCCGATTACTCCGGATCATACTTCCTTCCGGTTTGACCACAATAGAAAGCAGCACATTTGCCGGTTGTTCAGGTTTAATGATGGTTGATATACCTTCTTCTGTAACAATCATTAAATCAAGTGCATTCTATGATTGTGGCCGTTTATTTGTAGTCAATATTCCAACTTCGGTAACAACCATTGAAGGGAATGCTTTTGCTAAATGTAATGGGTTGACATCCATAAATCTTCCTCAATCAATTACATCTATAGGCGAATATGGTTTTGCCGGATGTGTCGGTTTGAGGACAATCACAATACCCCCTTTAGTAAAGACCATATCAGGCGGCCTTTTTAGGGATTGTTATTCACTCACTTCTATATCTCTACCTTCTTCGTTGACTTCCATTGTCAGTGGTGAAGTCTTTTCCATGTGCTATAACCTGACTTCTATTTCTGTCAATCAAACTATACCTCTTGTATTTACATCCTCAATGGTTTTTTATGATGTAAATAAAAATACCTGCATTTTATATGTACCTGTTGGTTCTTTAGAAGCTTATAAACGGGCTGATCAATGGCGTGATTTTGTAAATATCCGGGAAATAGTAAAAACGGGTGTAAGTGTGCAAACGATGAATGCTGTAAGTATTTATCCAAATCCTGTAACAGAAGGTTTCCATATCAATGGGTTGACAGAACCCGGCTTACTGACACTTACAAATTTGAATGGAAGTATATTGTTTACAAAGAAGGTTACAGACAATGAATATATAACCATCAGTACATTTTCCAAAGGATTGTATATACTTAAACTAACAACCGCTAATGGCACTATTGAAAAGAAGATTATAAAGGAATAACAGTCGAAGAACGGGGATGGGGCAACAGGGATTTTGCAACATTTGCTTTTCACTTTATGAGTGACTTCATAAGTTTGGGTATTAAGATAAATTGGGATTTCCGTTATAGTGCGGTAAACTGACCAGGAATAGAACGAAAATTGCACAAGAAGTATAAAATGATATGAAAAAAATCAATTACCTGCTTTTATTATTTCTTTTAGGATGGATAAACTATTCAATTGCCCAATCTAACAATATTTCTCTGGATGAAAAACCTAATTCTATATTTTTTGCTCCATTTAATGTGTTCGATTTCATAAATCCTTCGTTGCAAATAGGTTATGAACGCATGCTTAGCAGCAAAATTGCAGTTCAAATAGAAGGGGCTTATATTCTGAATCATAGTGTTGAAAATTATCTTATTGATTTGTCAAATGGAATCAAGGATTGTGAATATTCCAATTCAGGATTTAAAATAAGGGGCGAATTTAAATATTACTATTCCAAAAGAAACAGAATTCACCCCTACGTGTCTGGTGAACTGTTTTACCTGAAAAATAAATCCAGGATTTTGGATACTTTTATAGTCTCCGATACAACTTTTATTTATTCAACACCAAGACCTCCAGGTCAAACTCTGTATCATGATTTTTTCACCTTAGATAAACAACGGATAGGACTTAATCTGAAATTTGGTATTAAATTATTAGCCGGTGAGCATCTTTTCTTTGAACCACATGTTGGACTGGGAATTGTTTATAGAATATCCAAACATTATGACAGGGAAAATTTGAATGATGAATTATACGGTGGATTTTTAAGCTTTTCCGACAAAGCAGGTAATATGTTTATTGCAAATCTTCCGTTTAACTTAAAGGTTGGTTTTCGTTTTAAATAAAATAATCCTTTTCACTTGAGGACTTTGAGCCTGTGTTATTCTGGCATCACAAGTATATAAGTTTAAGTGAAAAAGCAGAAAATTTCATATTAAACAGGCATATTTGATACTGGCTATGCTCCCACTTTTACCTGGTGAAGTGCAGCAGTTCAGATTATGCAATAGAAACAATGATACTGATTTGGTTGTATGTGCTATAATAATAAACATGTAAGTAGCAATCAAAATATAATGTCATATTTAATGAAGAATAGAATGCTGATTTACACCGATCAGGCGGATAAAAGCGGATTCTTTTATTATTATATGATTTTATCCCGATAGCTATCGGGACCGCGTAAATCCGTGTTCTAATCTTTTGAATTTGAAATGCGACATTAAATTGTTCTCATTACTTAAAACTTTACTTTATGAAGAAAGGATTTAGCTTAATTATTTCATTCCTCTTTTTGACAAATCTGGTATATACGCAAGAGTCAAAATCACATTTACTGAAATTTGATTATTCGAAGATTGAACCACTTGTAATAGCCAATCGTAATTTTCATGTTGTTGAATTAACCGGCAATATGGACACAACAATTACTTTTGGAAAGATCCTTTCAGGGCCATTTAAAAAAATAGTTAATGTTGGCTTTAAAGAAGGATTGAACACAACCATTACAAATTATCTGAATTATCAGACAATAACTAAGCCGTTGAAAGATTCGTCTTTTCAATGCAATATGGAAATTAAAAAGGTAATCTTTAATGAAAGGATTGATAATGATATTAAAATTGCTACCGTAAGCCTTGAAATAAACTATTACAACAGGGATCATACACTTATTTATACTGCTCTGACAAAGGATGATGTGGGTGGTATGGCGGTTACCGATCATCTTGAACACATTCTGCAAAACTGCATCAATCAGAGCCTTCAATTGTTTAATTTTGTTGATAAGAAAAAAATACGATCAATGAACTATAATGATAATTATATCAGAATCACGAAAGATAGTCTCAAAAAAGGAATTTATGGATCCTTCAATGAATTTAAAAATAATAACCCTGTATTTTTATTTGATTTTAAGGTACATAACAGAGCTGGAAAAATATATAAAAAAACGCGAGACACGAATGATTTGTATATAGAAATAACTGATCCTGCTTTTAATTTTGATAGAAGCTTATTTTTGTCAACGATATATGGTTTTTGTGATGGAGAGAATATCTATGTAAAAGAGAAGGTGTTTAATAATGAATTCGGATTTGTTGAAATCTCCCCTAAGGGACGATATACTGTATTTAAAGGATCGAGTTCAGGAGTAAGTCCCGGTACAATTATAGTTGGTGGATTAGTTGGAGGAGTTCTAGGTGGGTTAGTTGGTGGACTTGCAGGCTCTGGTGTAAAAGAAAAAGGAGAGTTTATTCTTGATGTAGTTACCGGAGAAACGTACACTTTTAATAATGCAAATCTTGATTCTATTATTGCACAATATCCGGATTTTAATACGATATTTGTCAGGCAACCGGAGGGTAAATATAAAATAAAAACGTATTGGATAGAGCTGTTAAATAAATACATAAGTAATTAAAAATTAATAATTAAAAATTAAAAGTTAATAATTACCAGAACACTGAAATGTGGATTATGTAGTTAAACAAATATTTCATTAAAAATCTACGTTTAAGTAGTAGGAACAATATAATGTCCCATTATAATTATAATTCATCTATCGCCACTATGCGGCTTATAACTCATTATTCAAATATACAACTACCATACTGTCGGTGCTAAGCACCTCTAAAATCCGCGTAGCGGTGACAGTTTGGTAGAAAAATGTTCAAAGAAAGGATTTCAAGCTACGTAGCGGCGACAGATAATAAGAAGCAATTGCTTTCAAATAAAACAAGACATTATATTGTTCCATTTACTTATTTATAGTCCCGAAGGAATTAAATATGATTAGCCATGGATGAAACCAGTTGAGGTAATAAATACTATATCCATTACCCGTAAGGTATTGAATAACAATAAAAAATAATTATCCGCAAAGCGTCCTAAACCATAAATATTTTATTTAACTATAGGTGGTAACGAAATCAAAAAAAGAAATAATCTGTGTAAATCACTTTTATCAGTGGACAACTCATTTATTCTTTTTATATTTAATTCTATTTATTAAAAAATTAATCTGTGTAAATTAGCGTCATTAGGATATAATGCGGATAATCATTAAAAATAAAAATCATGAAAAGAGAAAATCCGGAATTCATTTCCCAACTGATGAATGAAATAGAAAAATTAGTTCCTGTTTATATGCAAAATGATGAGGACAGGGCAAAAGCGAATGGGGTTGTTGCATTTTGTATCCTGGATATGGAAGGCAATATCCATGGAAAAATCATTGGAACGGATAAGATAAGAGGCAGGGAATTATTCAGGGTGGCGTGGACAAAAGCCAGCCAGAGCTGGATAACAGGAATGAGGACGGGTGAATTTGAGAAACTTGTTTTTAATGGGGAGATAGATGAGGCAGCTTTTGGAATCAGGAAACCTGACTACATTGGCTGGACTGGCGGGCAACCGATTACCCTGCAGGACGGGACAACATTCTCAGCAGGCTTTAGTGGCTTTCGTGGGGAAACAGATATTGAAATAGTACTTAAAGCAGTATCTTTGATTGAAAATGACAACAGCAAAAACTCATGAGAATACCCTACGAACACATGCAGGAAGTACTGTATAACCTGTTCAAAAAATACAACTTTACGGACGAAAAGGCCACGATCATGGCTGGGGTATTCACCGAAAACACCCTGGCAGGTGTAAACTCCCATGGAATAAACCGGGTACCTCTTTTTATAAAATATGTGGAAAAAGGGTTGGTGAAAGTGGATGCCGAAGCCGAAAAAGTGGAAACTTTCGGGAGCATTGAACGATGGGATGGAAATCTGGGCCCGGGCATCCTCAATGCTACAACCTGTACAAACAGGGCAATAGAACTGGCAAAACTTCATGGAATGGGAATGGTAGCATTACGGAATACCAATCACTGGATGCGGGGTGGAGCGTATGGATGGCAAGCAGCAGAAGCAGGTTGTATTTCCATTCTATTTACCAATACGCAACCAAACATGCCTCCATGGGGTGGCAAGGATAGCCGGATAGGGAATAATCCGTTTGTTGTATCCATTCCAAGAGAGGAAGGTCATATCGTGTTGGATATGGCTATCTCCCAGTTTGCCTTTGGAAAGATGGATGAGTATAAGCAGCGGGGGGAGAAACTACCTTTCCCGGGAGGTTGGGATGACAACAACGAGCTTTCCGATGACCCTGAAAAAATACTAAAAACGGAACGTGGATTACCCATAGGTTACTGGAAAGGTTCGGCTCTGTCTATGGTCCTGGATATGTTGGCTACGGTGTTGTCTGCAGGAGACTCTACGTATAAAATCGGACAGAGGAAATATGAAACCGGTATTTCCCAGGTGTATCTGTGCATTTATCCGGAGATATTCAACGACCGGAATTTGCGGGAAAGGCTTCTCAACGAAATAATCGGGTATACCCATGATGTGGAACCCATGCATCCGGGAGATAAAACTTACTTTCCCGGAGAACGAACATTACAAACCAGAACGAGGAATTTAAAAGATGGAATTCCTGTAAGGGAGGAAATATGGCAAAAAATTATGGAATTGTGCCTGTAAAACAATTCGAATTTAACACACTATTAAAAGAATACGATTTAAGTATATTAACAGCATGATTCACGAAATATATCCACATAGGTTCAATAATCAGTTCATTATTGCCAACGATATTGAAGAAGACGATTATATCCTTCATTACAACGAGAATTCACTCTTATTAAAGACAAAAGGCGACGGTTTTGAACTGCCGAGAAAAAATGATGTCTCTGATCTGTTCCCTGTTATGGGAAGCACTTTTTTGTTCTCACTGAATGATGTGCGTTGTTTCCTTGTATGGGATGCCCCATCGACTATTCCTGACCAATTCAGTTACAAGGAAATCAGTTTTTTTCGTACCTTGAAACCACAAGAGATAGCCTGGGTAAGCATTGCAGGCTTTCAACTAATGAACTGGTATCTGCAGAACAGGTATTGTGGGAAGTGCGGATCGAAAACAACCGAAAAAGAGGATGAACGTGCTATCGTCTGTCCTGAATGTCATCATATTGTATTTCCCAAGATCTCACCGGCAATAATTGTGGCTATAGTATGCAACGATAAGATACTGCTGGCGCACAATGCTAATTTTCAGGAGAACTGGTATTCGCTGGTAGCCGGGTATGTTGATATTGGTGAGTCCCTTGAAGAAACCGTTGTGCGTGAGGTGAAGGAGGAAGTAGGTCTGGATATTCGACATGTGCGGTATTATAAAAGTCAACCCTGGCCATTTTCAGGATCCCTGATGATTGGTTTCTTTGCAGAAGCGGACGATACACAACCCATTACACCCGACAATATTGAAATAACCGAAGCCAACTGGTATAGCCGTGGAAACCTTCCGAACCATCCTACCACCATTAGTATTGCCGGAGAGTTGATTGAAAAATTTGAGAAAGGTGAGGTATAAGAAAAAACATTAGCCCCGGGAATGTTGAATTGCATTTAGTATCATAATTTTGTTGAATTGAAGAATTAGTATAAAACACCCGGTAGAACATTCTTATGAAAATAGCAGTAACAGGTGCTCATAGAACAGGAAAAACCACATTAGTTGAAATGCTACATGAAGCACTTCCGAAATATATCTGTAAACCAGAAGCTTATTATGAATTGGAAGAAACAGGACATGTTTTTTCTGAAATTCCTGTGCTCGAAGATTATATATTGCAACTGGAGCATTCGATAAGTCAGGTTACTGCACCCGGAGATAAAGTTATTTTTGACAGGTGTCCGATAGATATGCTGGCATATATCCGGGCTGTTACAGAACCTGAGAATTTTGATATCCAATCTCTGTTTCAAAAGGTACAAAATGTGATGACTAAAATAGATCTTCTGATATTCGTAGCTATAGAGGATCCGGATATAACAGGGTGTCAGGAATATGACTTGCCGGAACTCAGACAACAGGTGAATGAGATACTCAGTGAATGGATATGGGATTTTAATATTGATCACATAGAAGTAACCGGTTCATCGGAAGCAAGAAGAAATCAGGTATTGGAGCATATATCAATTAATAATTAAAAATTAAAAATTAAATAATAGCAAGATGCTGACAAATAGACTTTTATTGGATAATAAATAGATCATCAAATATCTACAATTGCTTAAATAACAACACAAAATGAAAAAAATAATTATCTTTTACCTGTTGGTTGTAAACGCAACATGTCTATCACTGGCAGGCAGCTACCATTGGTACAAAGGAAACACGCATTGCCATACCATCATGAGCGATGGTAAAAATTCTCCGGCAGAAGTAATTGCAGCGTATCATGCACACGGGTACAATTTTCTGGCAATCACCGATCACAACCTTCTGCTTAATACAGATACGGTGAAAAAACCTTTACTTATGCGCAAAGATTTTCTTTTGATTCCCGGTGAAGAGGCATCCGACCGTGTAGCCGTTCACACGACTGCATTCGGTATTTCAAAATATGTCCCGATCAGCACCGATCCTGGGATTGCAAATAATGTTACTTCAAATACTAACGAAGGAAATTCCGGAGCAAAGGGTAAACATTTACTAACCGTTACGGAGATGATACAACTGCATGTTGACGGAACCTTGCTTGCAGGTGGGATCCCGTTTATCAACCATCCGAATTTCAGCAAAGGAATACAGGTAAGCGATATATTACCTGTCAAAAACCTGCACCATATGGAAGTGTATAACGGACATCCATTAGTAGCCAATTGGGGCAAGGAAGGACATATTGCCGTTGAGGCGAAGTGGGATTCGCTTCTGACCCATGGAATGGTGATGTACGGCATCGCCTCCGATGACATGCATAAACTGGTAACAAATGACGAGAATGAAGCCGGCATGTTCCGCGGATGGATTATGGTGCAAAGCCCTGAATTGTCAATCAGGGCACTCCACAAAGCGATTGCTTCAGGAAACTTCTACGCTACTAACTCGGTGATATTGAAACGATGCGACATGAACCTGAAAAAATGCCTGATTGAAATAAACAAAGGTGCTACTGAAAAAGAAGTGACACAATCACAGGGCATTCCACGCATTGATAAAGATGGAAAGGAAGGCTTTTCCATTGAATTCATAGGTCATGGCGGAAAGATACTTTCGTTCATAAAGGGAGCCAAGGCAGTTTATCAACCGAAAAAAGGAGATGGCTATGTACGTGCCAGAATAACCCGTTGCGTAAAAACCAATCGGGGATACGAAAAACTCTTTGCATGGGCACAACCTGTTTTCATGTATTAGAACCCAACATTCCATTATACCCATGAAATGAAATATTTACCATGAGAAAATCTATTTTTTTAATAGCTTATTTGAAACCTGAATTTAGTTAAATTACATGTGATTCATGCAAAGCGCTATTATAGTTATCAACAATTGCACTTTTTGTATATTGATACTAAGATGATTATCCTGTTCATAACTCGTGTTGAAAAGTTGTTAATAACAACAGATAAAATAATTTGGAAATCGCATTTCCAATGTATTATATTTGCATCATGAGTTTCGACTCATACATGAAATTAAATGTGAAACGATCTTTGAAATACTGATACATCAAAAAAAGTCAATAGTTAAATACCGAATCCAACATCAGAGGTGCAGGTCTGTTTTATGTAAAGAACGAACTGACTATTAAGAAAAGTTATCTCCTGAATTGTTTACGCAAGTTTGCAATGAGATGTATAACAATGTTAATGGTTTTACGGTCTCTGGCAGAAATAGATTTCCCACTGGGTCAGACTCTCCAAATATAATTATGGTGCGTTTGAATAAAACGTAACCCTGCCTGATAAAGACAGGAAAGCCGGGTAGTCAGGATGGGAATTTTATAAACGGTAATTCGTTACCTAAATATATTCCGGGTCACAATGGTAAAAACAGCAATGTTCGGCCTTGTGACTAACAGTTCAGACGAACAGTACAAAAAAATTAAAAGGTCGCGGCATTGGGTATTTAATATATAAATGAGTTTATAATTGAACGAATTTTATTTTTTGGTAATACTACCAGAAGTGTAAGACGGTCAAAAGTAAAAAAGCTGTATACGTATAAGCTTAATAGCAGTATTAAGATTGTACTGTAAAGATAGAACCGGCAACATCAGCAAATCCGAATGCTGAAAATTTGGTACCGGACCACCGGAAGAACAGAAATCCCCGTTATACGGGACGGGCGTTTAACCAACGGGAAACGGGAAGAATTGACGGGAAGCAAAAGCCAATGGATTTCCATTCACAGCTGCAAAACCGTAAAAAAGCTTTAGAGATTTCAGCGATTTTCAGGGTGATTCTGCCCTAATGGCTTATCTGCAAGGAAAACGTCATTATCAGGATTCGAAGCTATGTAAATAGCGGTAAACCTTAAACGTCGAAATGAGATTGCTCAGAATTTTATCCGAAGTATTTCCATTGGTAACAATGAAAGTAACTATACAGAACTTCAATTTCTATTGACCGGTGATTTGAGTTCTTTGAGCAGAAGTGTTCTTCATGTACATCCGTAAAAGGATGATACGTTGAAACACATACCTTGCGCCAACAGGTTTACAGATTAAGTGAGCAATCATTTAAAATTGAAACCTGATAATATCAGAAAATTGTCAATAAGTGGTTTTGTAAAAAGCCGCGTACAACAAGCCTGATTCAGTAAAGTAAAAAACGAATCGAAGACAGAGATGGCTGAAATACGCTATCCGGTGAAAGAGCGAATGGAAAGACTGGTTAAACAGACTGGAAAATCAAACAGAAGCGGAAAGATACAGCAGCAATAAGCAAGGTAAAACCCAGCTTGTTAAAACAGATCCAAATCAAACTCATGGTGGTTAAATCAGTATACGAAGATAGTAACATATTAATTTCAAAAGAGGGTATCGTAATAGGTGCCCTCTTTCTTTTTTTTATGGAGGGACTAATCATCCTCCCCTTTTATTTCAGGTAAACATAGTCTGTTGAAAAATATAAAACAATTGTCATTTAATATTAATATTAAATGATTATTTTTGTATAGCCAAATGTATAAATCGATGATTTACTATTAGCTCGGTTGGATCATGATGATTCAGATTATTGGCATAGTTGGAAATGTATTTCAGTAGAATCATAAATTTCGAAATATATCTAAACCTTGCCCTTTTCAACGATTTAGTATAACAAATTGCATTTGGCTTTTCAATTGCAGGTAGGTATAGCATAAAATAAAAATAGAAGCTGTAGTCAACTATGGACATAGTTTTCATGGAAGTAATGATAATTTTACAATGAGTGTAAAGTAGAACAGGATATGCAAATGCATTTATTTCGAACAACAGATATTATTAAAAAGAAATACACGAAGAGCCGTATCCTATATTTGCTTTTAGTAGCCATAACAATTGTCTCAGGACTGGCATCAAGGCATTATGCAAATTGTTTGCCTCAATGGGTACAGTCCTATCTGGGTGATACGCTTTGGGCATTAATGGTATTTCTGCTGGTCGGCTCCTTATTTCATACCAAAAGCACCCTATGGGCTGCCATTGTTGCATTAGCATTTTCATACTTTATTGAAATAAGCCAGCTTTATCATGCACCCTGGATAGATGCCTTACGTGCCAACTGGTTGGGCGGGTTAATACTTGGGTTTGGTTTTCTATGGAGTGATTTGGTTTGCTATACGGTGGGTATTGGATTTGGGGTTGTGATGGAAAGGATATTTATGAAAAAGTAATATGAAAATTAAATTAATCTTTATCCTGGCGATTTTATCCATACTTCAATGCGAAGCACAATTCAGCGAAGCATATTATAAAAGCGGCAGAGAGAATGCAAGCTATCAAAAACACAAGGAAGCCATTGCTGATTTTACAAAAGCTATAGAGCTTAATGCGAAATATGCAGAGGCCTATTGTGCCAGAGGAATTTCAAAAGATATTTTGTTTAAATACGGGGAGGCGATTTCGGACTATACAAAAGCGATTGCACTTAAACCGGATGATACGGCTGCCTATTCCAACAGGGGTCTTTCAAATCTAAAAACACATGACTATCAGGGAGCAATAGAAGACTTCACGACCGTAATTAAGCTTAACCCGGATTTTGCCGATGCTTATTACAACAGGGCAGATGCAGAAATATATATAAAAGATTTTCAGGGAGCAATTGTTGACTATACAACTTTCCTGAAATTTAAACCTGCCGCAGTTGACGCGTTAATAAACAGGGGAAGTGCAAAAGGAAATGTAGGAGATCGCAATGGTTCAATTGAAGACTTTGATAAAGCTATCCGGATTGATCCGAAAAATGCAGACACCTATTATAAGATTGGACTTGCAAAAAACGCATTGCAAAACTTTAAAGGGGCAGTATCCAGTTATTCAAGTGCAATTCTGATTCAACCGAATGATGCTGACTTTTATTTCAACAGAGCAATTGCATTACAGAATTTAAGAGACCATAAAGCAGCCATAACTGATTATACTAAAGGATTAGAAATTCATCCGGATATTGCAGATGTTTATTACAACAGGGGAACTGCAAAAGGCCAACAAAGCGACTTTATGGGAGCTATTGCTGATTATGCAAAAGCTATAGAAATGAATCCTGATTATGTGGAAGCCTATTTCTACAGGGGAGTTTCAAAAAACAAATTAAAAGACTATTCTGGAGCTATTTCAGACTATAACAAAGTAATAGAATTGAATCCAAAAAGTTCTGAAGCTTATGTTCAACGAGGACTTGTAAAAATTAATACCGGTGACAAGGAGGGTGGATGTGCTGATCTGACTAAGGCCGGTGAGCTGGGTTTTGCCAAAGCATATGATATTCGTAAGAAAGTGTGTAAATAGCAGCGTGAAAAATAATCCATCATGATTGAATTTGGTTACCAGCTGCTTTTATATTTCTTAAACTAAGGGAATAACGCTCCGTAGGAGCGGGTTATTAGTATAAACAACTAAAAAGGATTCACATGAAAAAAATCGTTGTATTTTTGTGCTGCGTTGTTAGCGGCTTGTTTGTCCAAAATACTGTATATGCCCAGACGATGGTTATCCGTTTTATGGTGGAACTTCCCGGTCAGGGAATCTCACAGGATTCGGCAGTATACATTGCCGGTAGTTTTAACGGTTGGAATCCCAGGGATGAAAACTACAGAATGGTGCGTGTTGATAACATTCATTATGAACTGGATGTTCCTTGTTTTGCCAACAAAAATTACGAATACAAATATACACTTGGCGGATGGGAGAACGTAGAGAAAACCCCGGAAGGAAAGGATATCGACAACCGTAAATTTACCTCTTTAAAAAAATTAAAGATAAAAGATGTAGTTGTGGCGTGGAATGTGCCTGTCCCTAAAAAGGAAGCACAAAATCCGCTTGCAGGCATGTTGAGCACGGAACAAATCGGGCAAATGAAACAAATGAAGGATTCTATTACTAAAAATATTGCTCCTGTTATTCCTCAATTGGTAGGTATATTACAAAAGATTAATTTGAATTTAGTGGCGGATAAGCCCGATCCGGTTCTTGGAAAACAATACAATGCTGAAGTTGTTGGAGTTGTTTCTCAAATATTAGACTCGCTGACTAATACGTTGATAAAGATTACGGATGTGCTTACTCCCGAACAAAAGCAAAAGATTCGTGAGGCCATGAAGAATTCTACGAATCCGGGTGATCTTATCAATATACTGACCAATTCGAAATAAGCGTATAAAGATAAGTCATGACTATGTTGATTATGTAACATGTTGGGTTATTCATTTTGAAAATTCCAAATAGTTGACTTTCCTGTGCTCATGACGTATGGGAGTAAAAAGTTGTAGGGTAGAACGAAAGTGTCCCAGACTTACTCTTATAAAGTGAATTGCTTTTGGAAAGCTAATATTTGTACATTTTATAACACCTATATAATTGTCAAATTATAAACCATATAAACTGATCAGCAGTTATTATAAAAATTAAATACAAATTCAATATGAAAACAAACATGATTACGGCACTGATACTGGTCTGTTTGCCACTATCACTTTCTGCAGTTACTATAACTTCAACTACTCCCGATACTATGAAAAAGAATATTTATATTGATGCGGTATTGGCTGACAATGTATCTAAATCCATTATCAGTGAAAAGGGCGAGACATCACGCTTTCGTGTAGAACATGGAGTAGCACAGGTAGCAGCATTGTGGCGTAAGGAAGATGGAACACCTGAGGAATTCAGTGCCTTTTGCAAAACAGGTTTTATAGCGGATGAAGCACATCAGGATACACTGTTCGGAAAGATTCAGCGGAACCTTGAAATTATCGGTGGCTATTTTCATAAGATTGATTTGGAATTGAAAGAACCGGTTCAGCTTACGGGTTCGGAAATAACACCTATGGATGAACTCTTTGGCGGATATGATATCAGTTCACACCTGGATGAAGACCTGTTCGCTAATAAGATAGCATTTATGGCTGCACTAAACTTCCCGTATTATTCGCTGGAAGAAAAGACGAATCAGGGTAAACAGTGGACACGTAAGCAATGGGCATATGCCCGTATGGGTGACAGGTTTACTACTCGTATCCCATCCGATGTACTTCAAAACCTGTCGCAGGTACTGGCTTCGGCGGATGGCTATATTTCTGGGTATAATATCTGCATGGGCAGCCTGCAAAACAATAAGGGCGAGAAACTTTTTCCTGCTGATATGAAGCTGATCAGTCACTGGGGATTACGCGATGAACTCAAATCGGATTATTCGGATAAGTTACGAGGGAAAGAAAAACAGGAACTGATTTATTCACTAATGAAACGGATTATTGACCAGTCCATTCCGGCAGAAGTGATTAATAATGATAAATATACCTGGAATCCTGTAACAAATGATCTGTACAGCGATGGAAAACAAGTAATTGCTAAACCTGAGAACAACAAACGGTACGAGGTGTTGCTTGCAAGTTTCAAAGCGAACAAAGGGCTGGATGCCTATACCCCACAATTGCCTAACGCTCTGATGCGTAATTTCAATGGAAACATGGAGATTCTCCAACAGGATATTGAAACTTTGTTCAAGGGGTTGCTTGTGTCCCCGGAGGTGAAGAAAGTAGCTGCACTGATTCAAAAGAAACTGGGTCGTAAGCTACGTCCGTATGATATCTGGTACAATGGCTTTAAGTCGAAGCCTGATATATCGGAAACCGAACTTAGTCTTATCACATCCAAAAAATACCCGAATCCGGGTGCATTTGAAGCTGACCTTCCCGCGATACTTATAAAACTGGGTTGGACAGCCGAAAGGGCATTGGAAATAACGTCACTAATAAAAGTGGATCCGGCAAGGGGTTCAGGACATGCTACCGGTGCTATGATGCGCAATGACTATGCCCACCTGCGTACCCGCATTGCTCCTACCGGCATGGATTACAAAGGATATAACATTGCAGTCCATGAGTTCGGGCACAATACAGAGCAAACCATTACAATGAATGATGTGGATTACTGGATGCTGAATGGTGTACCCAATACAGCCTTTACCGAAGCAGTTGCTTTTATGTTCCAGAAACGTGACCTTGAGTTGCTTGGCTTTACCAATGTGAATACCGATGCAGAGAACAACCTTGCACTGGATGATTTCTGGTCGTGCTACGAGATTATGGGTGTGGCCCTACTTGATATTGCCACCTGGGAATGGATGTATGCCCATCCTGATGCAACTCCACTGGAATTGAAGGAAGCTGTACTCTCCAAATCCAGGGAAATCTGGAATACGTACTATGCCGGAGTATTGGGTGGAAAAGATGAAACCCTCCTGGCGATTTATTCGCATATGATTGATGCGCCCCTTTATTTGTCGAACTACCCAATCGGATATCTAATCAGTTTTCAGGTTGAAGGTATGATGAAAGGAAAATCAATGGCCGATGAAATGCAGAGAATGTACACCCAGGGACGCATTATTCCACAAGTGTGGATGAATAACAGCGTGGGTGCGGATATTTCAGCTGAACCATTGTTGCAGGCAGTGAGGAAAGCGTTGGAATAGAATATATCTTCTGGTTTATAGTCGCACTCCAGCTTTTATTGAAGAATGCCGAGTGAGATTATTGCATTCGGAGAAACCTGTTAATAAAGTAACGGCCGGAAAGGATTATCCTTTTCGGCCGTTATGTTGATAATTGTATTGTTGGAGCTTATTCAGCTACTTCAATTTTCAGGATTTTATCGCCTGCGCGTATTAAATCGATTACATCTAACCCTTCTACTACCTTGCCAAAGCAAGTGTGTTGACGATCGAGATGGGAAGTGTTCTTACGGGAATGACAGATAAAGAATTGTGAACCGCCAGTATTGCGTCCGGCATGTGCCATGGACAGCACTCCACGGTCGTGATACTGGTTGGCACCATCTAATTCGCAAGGAATGGTATAACCCGGACCACCTGCACCGGTGCCATCAGGACAACCGCCCTGGATAACAAAATCTGGAATAACTCGGTGGAAAGTTAATCCATTGTAAAAGCCACTGGTAGCCAGTTTAATAAAGTTGGCTACTGTTTTTGGAGCGTCCTGCTCAAAAAACTCAACCTGCATATCACCTTTTTCGGTAAAAATCGTTGCCGTTTTCATGCTTACGTGTTTATAGTTGTTTTTATATGATTCTGCACAAAGTTCGTGATGTTTTTCGTTATATCCAAATATCAGGGGAAGGATTCAGTTTATTTAAGTAGGTAGTTGGTAGAAAGTAGTCGGTAGAAAGAAAAAGTAGGTAGTAGGTAGAAAAAAAAGTCAGTAGTCGGTAGAAAGTTGTCGGTAGAAAGAAAAGTAGGTAGTTAGTAGAAAGAAAAAATCGGTAGTAGGTAGAAAGAAAAAGTCGGTAGAAAAGTAGTCGGTAGAAAGAAAAGGAGATAATAGGTAGAAGAATCAAACAAATAAATCAGGTCATTTGGATTGCTATTTTCCCTCTCTCCTACTTGTAATATAATTTATTTCTAACGACAAAACATGAAGTTGTCTGTGCTTTCTGAAAATCTGTTAGAAAGATAAAATTTAGGACACTAAAAATTATGATAATTAATAAAAAAGGATTTATCTTTGAGGAGCAATTTAATAAAACAGGCAAATAAAATCTATTAATACGTTAATCGGATCAATCAAATCAATCATTTTTTTTATAAACTTATCATTACCTCACTCATTACATGTTATGTCAATGTTACCTAAAAGCCTGACAAAGTATTCAGAAGTAAGTACTCAAAAATAAATACCGGTAATCAATCGCATTGAATCATTAATTATTGCATATGAATAACGATACGAACATTCCTTTTCAAACCATTGACTGGACAACCATTGAACGGGAAGAACACAAAGGGGAAAGTGGAAGTGCATTCTGGCAGACAATTCAGTTTCCGGGATTAAGAATCAGGCAGGTTGAGTATTCGAAAGGATATACTGCTGACCATTGGTGTGAAAAAGGACATATCGTCCATTGCCTGGAAGGAGAGTTTGTCAGTGAACTGCAGAATGGTCAGAAATTCATCCTGACTGCCGGTATGAGCTATGTGGTAACCGATCATTTAAGTTCACACCGTTCCACCACTAAGAATGGTGTGAAAGTGATGATTATTGACGGTGATTTTTTAAAACAGAAATAATATCCAGTACTACATACCTATCAATTATAAAACAGAACAAAATCCAATGAAAAGTAAAGTAGCCCTGGTTCGATGCAATTCGTACGACATATCCGAAGTGAGACAAGCTGTATCAAGAGGATTAGAGCTTATAGGTGGTGCCGGAAGCTTTGTGAATGCCGGAGAGCATATCCTGCTGAAAGTAAACTTGCTGGTTGGCGAAGTGCCTGAGAAGTGTGTGAATACCCATCCGTCAGTATTCCGGTGTGTAGCTGAACAGTTTGCTGCATCAGGAGCCATCGTACAATATGGTGATTCCCCCGGATTCGGAACGCCACATGCAGCAGCTAAGAAATCAGGAATAGCTGATGTGGCAGAAGAATTGAATATAGCACTGGCTGATTTTAAAGATGGCCGTGAAGTATTCTATGAAGCAGGGGTTCAAAATAAGAAATTTTTTATTGCCAACGGCATTCTGGATGCAGATGGTGTAATCAGCCTGCCGAAATTAAAGACGCATGCACTGGAAAGATTTACCGGAAGTATTAAGAATCAGTTTGGATGTGTAGTCGGAATGCGCAAGGGTGAGTTTCATGTAAAATTACCTGATGCAACCGATTTTGCAAGAATGCTTGTTGATTTAAACAACTTTGTGAAACCCCGTTTGTATATCATGGATGGTATTGTGGCCATGGAAGGGAACGGACCACGTGGTGGTACTGCCAGACCCATGAATGTACTGTTATTCTCTACCGATCCGGTAGCGCTTGACGCCACTGCAAGCCGCCTGATTAATCTGAATCCGCTTTATGTACCTACAACGTTGCTTGGTGCCGAGACCGGTGCAGGAACCTTTATAGAAGAAGATATTGAGATTGTTGGTGACGAGCTGAAGGATTTTATTTGTAAAGATTTTAATGTGGTGCGTAGTCCTGTTAAAGCAATTAAGAAAACACAGATGGTTAGCTTCCTGAATAACCGGCTGGTGGCAAAACCAGTAATTATACCCGAGAAATGTACGCAATGCGGAACCTGTGTACATAGTTGCCCGGTTGAAGGAAAAGCTGTGAACTGGCTGAATGGTGATCATACCATAGCCCCTGTATACGATTACAAGAAGTGCATACGCTGTTATTGTTGCCAGGAAATGTGTCCGGAAGGTGCAATAGTATTAAAAGACCCGGTCATTATCAAGGTGGGCAAACTATTTTAATGAAACAAGTGATGGCGTAGAATAAATGGCTGCCTTCTTTATTCAATATTTTGTGGAGTATTATTATTTTTTAATTATTGAAATACAATAATCTTATTTATAATATCACGATCATGGAACCAATAGTATTGCAGGACAAATCGATAAAGCCAACCGATGAGACTGTATTCTCAATTATCGGAGATAAAAGCATTCTTTGGCAGGAAATTATGAATTATCTATACGATCATCATACTGATATTACAGAAGAGTGGAATTTTTATAATGATGGAAAAGCCTGGCTGTTCCGTACGTTGAAAAAGAAGAAAACTATTTTCTGGATAGGTGTTCTGAAAGATACATTCAGAATATCATTCTTTCTTGGAAATAAGGCAGAACCATTTATTGAACAAAGTGATCTTTCTGAAAAACTAAAAAATGATTTTAGAAATGCTAAAGGATCAAAGACTGTTCGTAGCATTTCAATCACCATGTCAAACCAGGAAGATGTAATTGATGTAATCAGGTTAATTGATATAAAATTCAAACTTAAATAATTATTTTGTAACAAGAAATGTTAGAATTGTTCTTGTGTTTTCTTTGCTTTTATTTTGCTTAAAGTCTTTTTAGGCCAAATGAGTTCATTTTATCTTTATTATTGTATCTTTGCAACACATTATTTGCTTAGGCACAGTTTTTAGTTGTCACCCGACATATACTAAGCGTGAAAAACAATTGCCTTTCTCCTTCTTATTTCATTCTTTTAAAAGATCTATAACGAAAACATTCGCTGTATAGTTGGATAATCGTTAATAATTCTGTAATTAATCGATTAATTATACTATTTTTTGATCTTTTTCTGTTTAGACATATACTCCAAATAACAATCCAGATTTTCACATGCCATTGGTTTTAAAATCCTGTTTAAAAAGTAACATTCAGTACCCGTTAAAAAGATGCTTTCTTTTTATCGGCTTGTGCTTTGTGCTATCCGGAGCACATGCACAGACAGAAGAATATGGTTTAAGTTTCGGCCTGCATGGTGTAAGAAATGAATACAACGGTGATCTTGGAAGTGGACTTCTTAATTTTAGCCAACCCTGGTATCCGGGAGTCGGGTTGTCAATAACCACCTATATCTCACGTACCATTGATTTTGGGCTACAGGGGAGTCTTGGAAAATATGGTTATTATAAAAAAGCTGATGATCAATTTGCCGGAATAAAATATGATGCTTCGCTGTTTATTCATTATAAACTCAACAACGGACGTATTATGAAAGTAAATTCAAAATTGTCCCCTTTCTTTTCCATTGGGTTTGGTTTTGCTTCCTATACCAAAGATCCAAAGCTGGATAATTTGATAACATCAATCAATACGCAGGGTGTTGACTTTATCTTGCCGGTTGGGATAGGCGTTAAATATCAGGTTTACAATTCGATATCCATCCAGTATCAATATCTGTATAATTCAACCAATATGGGTAATCATGACGTAGTTAAAGGCTCAAGTGCAAAAAATAATTCAGGAAGTGATGCGTACGGACAACATATACTTGGAATAATATATGTATTTAAAATGCCTAAACTTTATAAATGCCGGTGTGAGTACAATTAATATGTTTCTTTTTCAATAAACCTGATATTTTTTTTAAAGTATGAAACATGTATTCGATTGCTGTCACTTAAAAGATATGATAAATGCCTATATAATCTAAACAAACAATAATTCCATAACACTTGGTTCTTATATATGGAAAAACATGATATTTTTGTACTGTATTACATTACAGCAACTTCATTGTTTTGAATTATGTCATATACCATTTCCGATAAAATGGATTGTTCATCATGAAGTTGAATTTTTTGCTTTTATATATATATACAAATAAATCAGTCAGTTTGAAATCAGTCAATCGTGTTTGGATTTTTAATATTGTAGTTTCAGGCTTCTTAGTTCTGTTTTCCTACGGATGTAAAAATGATATGTCTATGGTTACAGATGTAGATGGTAACTCGTATCATACCGTAAAAATAGGTACACAGACATGGATGGTAGAGAACCTGAAAACAACTAAATTCAATGATGGTACACCTATTCCTTCAATCAGGGATAGTGCTTCATGGAAAGCATCCTTATCTCCCGGATATTGTTTTTATAAAAATGATTCTGCCAAAAATAAAAGTACATACGGAGCATTATATAACTGGTATGCTGTTAACACAGGCAAGCTGGCTCCCAAAGGCTGGCATATACCTACGGATGCAGAATGGACAGTCCTGATAAATTATGTTGGTACCAAGTACGACACCTCTTGTTCTGCAGCTAAAGCATTAGCCAGTAATGCCACCTGGGCATTGGATGCATCAGGTTGTTCAGTAGGAAATGACCTGACAAAAAACAATGGTTCAGGATTTTCAGCTATACCGGGAGGTATTCGGAATGTCTCACCTACTTCGTATGCAAATTTAGATAGTTGTGGTAGTTGGTGGAGTTCGACACAGGTGGTACCAGGATGGGCATGGAGAATGAGCCTGTTCAATAACTACGGGGATATAGGACGTGGTAACGATTTTGTACAAACAGGATTGTCTGTACGATGTGTGAAAGACTGATTATGTTTACTGTGTTATTCTATTAAAATTCATAAACTCTTCTGGCGGATTGAATATATAGTTTAAAAGCAAAGGCATCACATTTCGTGATGCCTTTGCTTTTATTTCCCCCTATCTTTCAAACAGCTTCTTAAGTAAATCAGGCCTCTTCATGTGTTGCAGGTCCTTAATTATATGGTTCTTGTATTCACTTTTGTACCAGAAAAAGAACTTTCGTTGTTCAAGCTTTTCATCTTTGCTCTTAGCGGTATAAACAGGCTCCATGGTGTATGGGTGATACCCTGAGTAATAGATTTCGGTGGCTAGGGTCATGGGGGTCGGGGTAAAATCCTGTACCTGTTCAAGCCGGAAATCAAGCTTCTTGGTCAAGACTGCCAGTTCTGCCATATCCTCGTTGGTAGTGCCCGGGTGACTGGAAATAAAGTACGGTATCAATTGTTGGTTCAGTCCTGCTTCCCGGTTAATCTTATCGAACTGAGATTTAAACTGTCCGAAATATGTAAACGAAGGTTTGCGCATTAAATTCAGTACCTTATCCGAGGTGTGTTCAGGTGCAATCTTTAAACGCCCGGAGACATGGTTTGTTATCAGTTCCCGGATATAATCGGCATGGCTTTTATTGGCCTGGGGAGTTTTAGCATCACTGAGCAGCATATCATACCTTACGCCACTGCCTACAAACGATTTCTTTATTCCCGGGATTTTATCCACTGAACGGTAAATATCCAGCAAAGGACTATGGTCGGTATTCAGGTTGAAACATACTTTGGGGAAAATACACGAAGGTTTGTTGCATTTACGGCAGATTTCCATGTCGATACCATGCATCTGGTACATATTAGCGGATGGGCCTCCAAGATCGCTTAAATAGCCCTTGAAATCGGGCATAGAGGTAATCTTTGCCACTTCCTGCAAGATAGATTCTTTGGATCGGGAAATAATATGTTTTCCCTGATGGGCTGAAATTGTACAGAATGCGCATCCTCCGAAACACCCCCTGTGGAGGTTGACAGAAAACTTAATCATTTCGTATGCCGGAATGGTCTTGTCTTTATATTTGGGATGAGGAAGGCGGGTATAAGGCAAATCGAACGAAGCGTCCAGTTCAGCTTCACTCAGCGGCTCATAAGGCGGATTGACAATTACCCGGCGATTACCTGTCTGTTGGATTAACCGCGCAGCATTGTACTTATTCGATTCCTCCTCGATATGCCTGAAGTTGGATGCATATTTCTTTTTGTCCGAAAGGCATTCTTCATGTGAAACAAGTGAAATATCTTTCCAATCTGGGTGTTGTGGTATTTCCTTTGATAAATAGGATGTTTGCGGTATATCATGAAGTTCTTTGAAAGCCTTGCCGGATTGCAATTGATGCACCAGTTCCACCAATGGCTTCTCCCCCATTCCGTATATCAGTAAATCAGCTTTTGAATCCACCAGTATAGAAGGCATCAACTTATCCGACCAGTAATCGTAATGGGTGAACCTGCGAAGTGAAGCTTCTATCCCACCAATGACAATGGGCACTTCGGGATATAGTTTTCTGATGATATTGGCGTAGGTAATGGTTGCATAATCAGGACGCATGCCTGCTTTTCCGTCGGGCGTATAGGCATCATCCGAACGCAGGCGTTTATTGGCAGTATAATGGTTTACCATGGAATCCATATTCCCTGCAGAAACTGCAAAGAACATACGGGGACGCCCCATCTTTCTAAAATCACGTAGATCGTCCCGCCAGTTAGGTTGTGGCACAATGGCAACCTGCAATCCCTGTGCTTCCAGTATGCGCCCAATGACTGCCGCCCCAAACGAAGGATGGTCGATGTAGGCATCCCCACTAAAGAGCACTACATCTACCTCACTCCAGCCACGCAGTTCGAGCTCCTTTTTAGTAGTAGGAAGAAAATCGGTAAGCTGAACTGCAGCGCCTTTAAACGGGGATGCAGAAACATTTCCTTTTATATTTTTATCATTCATGGATTATCATCGTTTCACAATCAACTTATCCAACATAGGATACATGGTTCTTTCGACTACAAAAATACGAATAAAATCACAATGACTTATCAGATTGAACTTTTAATGCAGCAATCAGTACTTGATGGCTTTGCAGCTGAAATAAAAAACTCTTTTTATATATCTTATTTTAATCTGAATACTCTTTATCTCAGGATAACCGTTAGTCCTTTCACTCCATGTGCACCAATGACCAAAGCCTGTTCAATGTCAGCAGTCTTGGATGGGCCTGATATGAAGATACCAAATCCACTTTCACTAAAGGTTATTTGTTTGTATGCTTCGTGCATGTTGCTCACCAGCTTATCCTTGTCAAGCAATATGACCATTTCTTCGGCAATAAAATAAATGGCTTTGTGGACTACATTCTGGGGAATCCACACACACGCATTCTCAGCAACACCTAATTCTCCCTGTACTACCGCAAGATCTATTCCTGTCAATTGATGAGCATCGTCTGATCCATCAGGATTCAGTGTGGCACATGAAATATCAGGGCAATTGGATGCTATTACCTTTGCTTCCGGATACAGCGTTCTGATGGCTTCATTGACATTTTCCCCCGCCTTGAGCAAATAAGCAACGCCACCCACCGATTTAAGCACCTCATTAAATCTTGCGATCTTGTCTGAGTATTGTATGGCATTCAGGTTGAAATCAGGCATGTCGTATTGTGTGGATATGTTGCTCTTTATGCTGTTTAATATGATTTCTTTGCTGGTCATATTTTTTATTTTATACTTGTTTATAATATGAATCCTTCTGAATTTTTCCTGTCATTTTACTTTTCCCTTTTTCCAAAGCTCTGTAAATGATTCTTTGGCGAATACCGGTAATTCACGGCCTTTTCCCCACTCATTCAACCCGTTGTAGAGCATGAAACGAGGCATGATGTTTACGATTGGTGCCATTTTCAACGAAGTATTATACAGGGCAGGCTTTGTAAACAAAAATTTTAACCCATTGGAAATAAGTTTTTTTGTTGGATCGGCTACATGCAGACTATCCAGATCTTGTCTCCATTTATAGATCTGTTGTCCCAGATCGATCTTCGAAGGACATACATTGTTGCATGAAAAGCACAGTGAACAGGCTGAAACATTGTCGAAATAATCAGTCGGTGATTTAAGCATGCTTAAATTGATGCCTATCGGTCCCGGGATAAAATACGTATACGAATAGCCTCCTGTCCGTCGATATACAGGGCACGTATTCATGCACGCTCCGCAACGGATACAATTCAGGGTTTTTACATGGTCCTTATTTCCAAGCACCTTGCTCCTGCCGTTATCAACAATCACAACATGCAGTTCGCCCCCTTTGCGTGGTTTCCTGAAATGGGATGTGTACGTAGTAACCGGTTGTCCTGTTGCCGAACGTGCCAACAAACGTGTAAAGACGGCTAATGATTGCAGGTCGGGTATGACTTTTTCCAATCCCATCGACACAATATGCAGGTTGGGAAGCGAAGTCCCCATATCGGCATTTCCTTCATTGGTGCATACCACTATATCCCCGGTTGCTGCAATGGCAAAATTTGCACCGGTCATTCCGGCATCAGCAGTCAGAAACTCATTCCGTAAGTGCTTTCGTGCAGCCCGTGTCAGATAGGTAGGATCACTGTTCCCTTTCTCTGTCCCAAGCTTTTCTTCAAACAACTCACCTACCTGTTGCCGCTTAATATGGATGGCAGGCAACACAATATGACTGGGTGCCAGGTCCATTAACTGCAAAATCCGTTCGCCCAGGTCACTTTCAATGACATCAATGCCTTTATCAATCAGGTATGGATTCAGGTGGCACTCCTCGGTAAGCATCGATTTGCTCTTTACAAGCTTCTTAACCTTGTTTTTACTGAGAATACCGTACACTATTTCGTTGTGTTCCCTGGCATCGGTTGCCCAATGGACAATGACTCCATTTGCTTCTGCATTTTTGGTAAATTGCTCCAGGTATGTATCCAGGTGGCTTACCGTATGCATTTTGATCTGGCTTGACAGTTCGCGTAACTCTTCCCATTCAGGAATTTCTTTGCTGACCTTATCCCGTTTTTCACGGACAAACCATAATGACTCATTGTGCCATGAGGCATGTTCCCTGTCGTTCAGGAAGGCTTCCCCTGCTTTAGAATGTTTTGTACTCATAATCCTGCTGCTAAAATTTCGACTACATGAATAAGTTTAATGGGAAGTTTATCCCGTTGGATAATGCCCTGCATATGCATCAGGCATGAACTGTCAGCCCCTGTAATATAGGCTGCTCCGGTAGAAATATGATTTTTTACTTTATCCTGTCCCATGCAAACGGATACTGCCTGTTCTTCGATGGAGTACATACCCCCAAACCCACAACATTCGTCCACCTTTTGTGGTTCGGTAATCTCAACTCCATCTACCAATGAAAGTAACTTCTTGATTTTTGAGTAATACGGAATGTTCAACTCACTGGCTGCTGAAAGCTTTAACTCGCGTAATCCGTGACAACTGTTATGAACACTCACTTTATGGGGGAAATGCCCTGACAGTTTTTCCACTTTCAATATATCATGCAGGAACTCACATATTTCGTAGATCTTTTTTCCCGATTGGCTCATGTGGTTATTGCGTTCCATGATGGGCGGATAATTGTCCTTTACAAAGCTCACGCAACTTGCCGAGGGGGCTACAATGTAATCGTACTTTGCAAACAGGCTGTCGAACTGTATTGCCAACGGCAATGCCTTCTCTTCAAATCCTCCGTTTGCCATAGGTTGTCCGCAGCATGTCTGATCAAGCGGATAGTCCACTTCAACACCCAAACTTAGCAATAGTTTGTATGTGGCAACACCCACTTCCGGGTACAGCGCATTGACGTAACAGGGAATAAATAATCCTACTTTCATATTCTTATTGTTTTATATTGACCGATATAAGTAATCGTAGATATTTAATGATGTATTTGTTAATCTACAAAGGTTTACAATTCAGCATACTGACAATTATAAATTGTTAATTATTAATTACTTACTTTTTAGTTTTAACCGAAGAAATATACCATTAAGCCGCAGATCACAATATACCCAAGCGCAAAAGGCATGGCTTTTTTCATTATTTCTCCTTCTTTTCCCTGCTGGTTACATGCTGAGGTAGCTACTGCAATACTTTGGGGAGATATGATCTTTCCACCGGTAGCTCCGGCTGCATTGGCTGCTGCCAACCAACTCGGATCGCCTGCATTGCCCGCAACACCCTGTGCACTCAGCTGGTGGGCTACATTGGCCTGTAGTTTCCCGAATAAGATATTCGAAGATGTATCGCTGCCGGTAAGAAATGTTCCTACACAGCCTATCAATGGGGCAAACAATGGATAAAAAGCACCTGTAACAGCTACCAGGGCAGCACCAATCTGGAATATCATGCCAGCTTCATCCATCAGCGATGACATGGCTATCAGGGCACTCACGGTAATAATTGTCTTCTTTAATTGCTTAACTGTTTTCCAGAGCACCTGGAACAATTCCTTTAATTTTGCTCCCTGAATCAGGCCACCTGCCATTGATCCTAAGAAAAGTAACATCCATGCGTCGGTCAGAAAGGCTACTTTAATCGTTTTCAGGGTATATTCATGCTTCACCGCATCAAACAGGTTAAACGGTATATCGAGTGTTGCAACACTCAATAGTTTTTTCAACGGGAACAAGGGACTGGTTGCAACTATTAAGAACAATATCAGCCCATACACACTCCAGGCAGCAAAAATTGTTTTTGACGTGAAACTATTTTTTTTATCGGTAAGGTTACTCTTTTTTGCAGTTAGCTTGCCATATGCTATGGTGACGATTATTGAACAAACACTGCCAATAATAGCCGGTGTTTCGGCACCAATGTATCTGGCTGCAATGTATTGCGATCCCAGGGATACTGTACCAATCAGCAAACTCAGGAGAATATGTTTTGGAATGCTTTTCAGTTGTGGATCAGTCATAAATACCAACACGAACGGGATCAGGAACATGAGGGGTGATAACTGCCAGATCACATTGACGCTTAAATGCTGGATATCGGTAATACCTGCTTCGCGTGCCAATACAATCACAGGTGTACCAATAGCGCCAAAACATGTGGCAACACTGTTGGCAATAAGACTTGCAACCGCTGAAAACAAAGGCTTAAAACCCAGACTTATCAAAATGGCTGCCGGTATGGCAACTGCCGTTCCAAAACCTGCCATTCCTTCGAGCAGTCCTCCCAGCCCCCATGTTAATAATAGTACCTGTACACATTTATCGGATGAAACAGAGGTGAATTGTGCCCGTATAATATCCATGTTTTTAGTGTAAACCAACAGGTTGTAACTGAAAATTGCCATTAAAATAATGAACAGAATGGGAAAAAAGGNTTTCATAACCCCATACCCTATTGTAAGACACGTTTCCGGTAACGGGTATTTAAATGCAAACAATACCAGAAGAATAGTGGCACCTAAGGTTATTAAAGCGCTCTTATCCCCCGACATGCGGAGAAATCCTAACAGGACTATCAGAAAGATTACGGGTGTTGAAGCAAACAGGACTTGCAATGCAGTGAATTCGGATACAGGGTTTAGTACGTTGATCGCTGCTGATAAAATGATCATTAGATCCATGTTTTGTGAGTTGTTGGTTAACTTTTGATGAAATCAATTCCTGTTTCTTTCAATTGATCAATTATTTAATCGCCTGATAATCTTAAAGAATGATAATATACATGCAGAATTTAAACTATAAGCTATTTGACTTTGTATTCATTTCAACTTGACAAATGTATTAATTATTTCTTGTTGAAAAATAGTATGAATAAGAAAATAGAATAAAATAAAACAAAGAACTATAATTGAAATTTATTAGAAACTATAATTTTGATTATTCGGACTTTAGAGTAACGAATAAACGAATTTGGAGTTTGAAATAAGTGAAATATGTGATGTTTTTATTTAATTCGTTTCAAATGAAATTTAATATAAATGGAAAACAACTAACCGCTGAGTAAGTTTTACAATGATCGAAACAATATCTTCAGAATTTTAACTTGTTCTTTTGATTGCCTGTTTTTGATTTGTGTTTTCTGATCCTCTGAACAAGGATTCAAAGAATCCATTTCATGGTCATTTTCTCAATGTTGCTTTAGGATTCGGTTAGGGTTCGGTTAGGGTTCGGTTAGGGTTCCGATAGGGTTCCGATAGGGTTCCGATAGGGTCCGGTTAGGTCCAACTATCTCACCCCTAACTGAACCCTCTCGGAATTCTCTCAAATCCCACTTCATACCTAAAACGTAAGTAGGGTATGGTCTGTTGGACTGGGATAAAGAAAAAGAACAAAAAGAATAGATATAAGCTTAACATATTCCTTCCCATAAATGAGATAAATGTTGGGTTTATAAATTACTGTTATTTGACTTATTTATAACTTAATAGAACTTTGTAACCTTAGGATTCCCGATACATGGTATGTTCCTAAAATGGTAGAAACATTTCTTTTAAAAGGCAAAAATGAGGCTACTGGATAATGGTGTTTATTTGTTTAAATAGTTACTTTCGGATATGACGATTACAGATTGTCTTTAATGAACAATTGTGCAAACACATTCATTGTATCCATTTAATTCAGGGAACAATAAATAGTCAAGAAAAAACGTTAAGAAAGCGAATTTATATACTATATTTTACGTATTTTTGTAACAAAATTATTAAATCAATAGCATTATGAATATTACAGACCGTTTTTTGAAATACGTCAGCTTTACGACTACTTCTGACGAAAATACCAACATGACTCCCAGTACTCCGGGTCAAATGGTTTTTGCTGTTTACCTGGTTGAAGAACTGAACTCAATTGGCTTACAGGATGTGAATTTAGATAAAAACGGCTATGTCATGGCCACTTTACCGGCCAATACAGACAAAGATATTCCAACCATTGGTTTTATATCCCACATGGATACCAGTCCGGATATGAGTGGAAAACATGTGAAGCCAAGGATTGTAAGCAATTATGATGGTGAAAATATCGTTCTCAACGAAGAAAAAGGAATTATTTTTGAAACATCGAAATACCCCGAGATACTTCAATACAAAGGGCAGGATATTATTGTCACTGATGGTACTACATTACTTGGTGCTGACGATAAAGCCGGATTGGCAGAAATTGTAACTGCTATGGAATACCTGATAGCCCATCCTGAAATCAAACATGGTAAGATTCGTGTTGGTTTTACACCTGATGAAGAAATTGGACAGGGTGCCGATCATTTTAATGTGAACCTGTTTGGAGCTGATTGGGCTTACACCATGGATGGTGGCGAAATAGGCGAACTGGAATATGAAAACTTTAATGCTGCCGGTGCAAAGGTCCATTTCAACGGTACCAATGTTCATCCCGGATATGCATACCACAAGATGGTAAATTCCATGCGCATAGCACAGCAATTTATCGGCATGCTTCCGCGTCATGAAACCCCTGAACATACCGAAGGGTACGAAGGTTTTTATCATTTGACCAATATAGAAGGTTCGGTCGAGAAAACAACGGTAAGCTACATTATCCGTGATCACGACCGCGATCGTTTCGATAGTCGTAAAAAGGAATTTGAACATCTTGTTCATAAAATCAATGCTGAATTTGGCGTAAATACAGCTACATTGGAAATGAAAGATCAATATTACAATATGCGTGAGAAAATCGAACCGGTCATGCACATAATCGATCTGGCATTTGATGCAATGAAACAGGTAGGTGTTACTCCCGATGTGAAACCTATCCGCGGTGGAACCGATGGCGCAAGACTTTCATTTGAAGGCCTGCCTTGCCCGAATATATTTGCAGGAGGTCATAATTTCCATGGCCGTTTCGAATATGTGCCTGTTCAATCCATGGAAAAAGCCATGCAGGTCATTATCAAAATCGTGGAAAACCTGGCCAAAAAATAATAACATCAAATTATAATAAACTATTTCAATTAAATGAAAACAACTCCATTTACCATCCGGCATATTGAACTTGGTGCCAAAATGCATGAATTTGCAGGTTATAATATGCCGATAGAATACAGCGGGATAACAGATGAACATATGACAGTCCGCAATGGTGTAGGTGTGTTTGATGTCTCACATATGGGCGAATTCTGGGTAAAAGGTCCAAATGCTTTGGCTTTTCTGCAAAAAGTAACGTCGAATGATGTTTCAATCCTTACACCCGGTAAAGTACAGTATTCATGTTTCCCAAATGGAAAAGGCGGTATTGTGGATGACTTGCTGGTCTATCATTTTGAAGAAAATAAATACCTGCTGGTTGTTAATGCCTCAAATATTGAGAAAGACTGGAACTGGTGTGTAGAGAATAATACCGAAGGTGCTGAACTTGAAAATGCTTCCGACTGGATGGCACAACTGGCAGTACAGGGTCCAAAAGCAACAGAGATGTTGCAGAAGCTCACGTTAGTCGATTTATCTGAAATTCCTTATTATTCTTTTAAGGTGGGTAGGTTTGCCGGAGTTACCGATGTAATTATTTCAAATACCGGATATACCGGTGCCGGGGGGTTCGAACTGTATTTCTATCCTGAAAACGGGAAGAAAATATGGAGTGCCTTGTTTGATGCCGGTGCTGAATATGGCATTAAGCCTATCGGACTGGGAGCGCGTGATTCGTTGAGACTTGAGAAAGGATTTTGCCTGTACGGGAATGATATCGACGATACCACTTCCCCCATTGAAGCAGGACTTGGATGGATCACGAAATTTAAAGAAGGCAAGGAATTTATTGACCGTCCGTTGTTGGAAAAACAAAAAACGAATGGTGTAAGTCGTAAACTGGTTCGTTTTGAGTTGAAGGGACGGGGTATTCCACGTCACGAATATGAGATTGTAAACGATAGAAATGAAAAGATAGGCCATGTTACCTCGGGTACCATGTTACCCGACAGTAAGAAAGGAATTGGAATGGGGTATGTACAAACCGCTTACAGCAAACCAGGTTCGACTATCTTTATCAAGATCAGGGCGAATAATATGGAAGCTGTTGTTGTAAAGTAGAATATTCTTCAACCGGATCAATCCGGCGATATTTAATCGGTTTCAACTAAAAAAAGGTCTTATCAGTTGATTTACATATAATGTAAATTTTACTGATAAGACCTTTTTCTTAATCAAAGAGCCTGTTACAACTCTATTTTAGTCAGGTTCTTAGTTTTGATTTCTTCGACGATTGCATCAAGAACTGCAATGGCAGTCATATTTACGATATCGCGTACAGAGCTTTCAACATCTAAAATGTGAACAGGTTTGTTTAATCCCATTTGGATTGGTCCTATGCTTTCAGCAAGTCCCATTTCTATCATCATTTTATAAGCTGTATTGGCTGAACTAAGATTAGGAAAAATCAATGTGTTTACATTGCGTCCGCTCAATTTGGAGAATGGATACTTTTTATCACGAAGTTCTTTGTTCAGGGCAAATGTAACCTGCATTTCACCATCTACAATCATTTCAGGGTATTTGGTGTGCAAGGTTTCAACAACCTGATGTACGCTGGCAGGACTTCCTTGTTTATCCGAACCGAAGTTTGAGTACGAAAGCATAGCCATAACCGGTTCGTGTGCAAAGAACTTAACAGTATCATGAGTTAACTTGGCAATATCAATCAGTGCTTCAGTGGTTGGGTGACGGTTGAAGAGCGTATCGGCTAAAAAGAATGTTCCTTTTTTAGTATTCATAATGTGCATGGCAGCAATATGATTTAATCCGTCGCGTACTCCGATAACATCTTTGGCTGCCTGAACTGAATCGGCATACTTGGTATATACCCCGGTAATAAGCGCATCGGCTTCACCGGTTTCAACCATCATCATACCGAAATAATTACGTTCGTACATTTTTTCATAGGCTTCATCAAAAGTCATACCTTCACGGCTTCTTTTCTCCGAAAGCTTATGGGCATAGGATACTCTGCGTTTTTCTTCACGATCATGACGTAGATTGATTATTTCAATTCCGGTCAAATCAATATCATTTTCTAAAGCGATACTTGCAATTTTTTCTTCATTCCCCAGTAATATAGGGAAACAGATACCTTCAGCCAATGCCGATTCGGCAGCCTTAAGCATGTTTTTATGATTCGATTCGGAGAATACCACTCTCTTTGGATTCTGACGGGCTGTATCGTAAAAACGACGCAACATTTTATTGTCATTACCCATCAATTCATTCAACTTTTCATTGTATAAATTCCAGTCTTTAATTTCGATACGAGCTACACCTGAATCCATGGCAGCACGGGCTACAGCCGGAGCAACAGTGGTTAATAAGCGTGGGTCAAGTGGTTTTGGAATAATATAGTCGCGACCAAAAGTGATTCTTTTCAAATCATAGGCAGCATTAACAACATCAGGAACAGGTTGTTTTGTTAATTCAGCGATTGCATGAACAGCAGCCACTTTCATTTCTTCATTAATGGTCTTTGAACGTACATCCAATGCACCACGGAAGATATAAGGAAAGCCTAATACATTATTGATTTGATTCGGATAATCGGAACGGCCGGTAGCAAAAATAATATCTTTACGGGCTGACATGGCATCTTCGTAGGATATTTCAGGATTTGGATTTGCTAAGGCAAAAACGATTGGATTAGGATTCATGGTTTGTACCATTTCCTTAGTCAGAATGCCTGCAACCGATAATCCTAAGAATACATCCGAACCTTTCACTGCTTCCGCCAGTGTTTTTATTTTACGATCAGTAGCAAAAGGTTTTTTGCGTGAGTTCAAATCGGTACGTTCTTTGTTTATGACCCCTTTTGAGTCAACCATAACAATGTTTTCCAATTTTGCACCCAGCTTCATATACAGTTTTGTACATGAGTTCGCTGCTGCTCCTGCTCCATTTACAACAATGATAGCATCTTCAATTTTCTTGCCTACTATTTCAAGGGCATTAATCAATCCTGCCGAAGAAATAATGGCAGTCCCGTGTTGGTCATCATGCATTAAAGGAATATCAAGTTCTTCTTTAAGGCGTTCTTCTATTTCAAAACACTCTGGTGCTTTGATATCTTCCAGGTTAATACCACCAAAAGTTGGGGCAATAGCTTTTACTACCTGAATGAATTTTTCAGGATCTGTTTCATTTACTTCAATATCAAATACGTCGATCCCGGCGAATATTTTAAATAATAATCCTTTACCTTCCATAACGGGCTTTCCTGCTAAGGCACCGATATTTCCTAATCCAAGTACGGCTGTTCCGTTTGAAATTACAGCTACCAGATTTCCTTTCGCTGTGTAATCATAAGCTGTATTCGGATCTTTTTCAATTTCTAAACATGGCTCGGCTACTCCGGGTGAATACGCGAGAGAAAGATCACGTTGAGAACTGTAAGGTTTGGTAGGAATTACCTCAATTTTTCCGGGTTTTCCCTGAGAGTGATAGAGAAGAGCATCTTCTTTTGTTATTTTTGCCATAATAAGTAAATATAAAATAAAATGTATTATAAATTAAGAGTATTTTTTGAATTCTGTCGCAAATATACATAAAAATATATCAATATGAAATCATTTAACGTTAATTTCTTACATAATCATTACATATCAAAATGATGGTCATCGTTTTTGTTGGTGAAGTTATGCCCCCAATGAAAACCTAATCTTTTAAATTCCACAACTACAGGATGTAAGTTGTAAAAGGTTCCGGGTACTGACGGGTCAAAATGAGCTCCGGCAGGTTTATTCAAACGATTTTCATATCCACTCTTCCATCGTAATGGATTAAAATAGGGATTTATATCAATGGCCATTCCGAGTGCATGCTTTGAAAAATTTGCATTCCGGTAGCAAAAACTATAAGTGTTATTTGCCTGCATGGATACATCATCATCCCAGTTATAATTTACTATTGGAATTGCATGGGCAATCGGAAATTTTTCGTAAAACATAAACCTGAATATAATTCCAATTTTATCTGCAATTTTTACATTGGTAAGAACCTGACCCTGATGAATCTTTTTATCGGTCGAATAATACTGAACGTTGATTAATTTCAGTTGCTGAATGATTTCTTCAGGAGCCTTTGTTCCTCTTGTAGCTTCTTCGAATGTATAATTACAATCTATAATTACCGATGGTTTGTTTCTAACCGTTCTTTTTAGTTCTGTTGTATTTGATTCTTTCTTTTGATGTGAACATGAAGCCATTAAAACCAACATTACAACACAGCTATAAAATCGTATTTTAAACATCTCAATAGCCGTGTAATGATTAATGGTTCAATAAAATATTCCTGTCAAAATAATCAATAAATAAATCTAACCTATTACTCGCAAAGTTACAAAATAAAGAAGTGTTTATCTAAACATAGCGTGTTTATTTAAAGGTTATTATTTTGTTTAACACATAGAAACTAAAAAAACGAATTGAATTTGATTAAAAAATATGTACATTTGCGAAAGAACAAATTCTTCTATTTCATGCAACTAACTTCCCTATCCATACTTAATTATAAAAATATCCGTGAAGCAGAATTGGTGTTCTCTCCAAAAATCAATTGCTTCATTGGGAATAATGGCATGGGTAAGACGAATGTTCTGGATGCAATTTATTTTTTATCCTTTTGCAAAAGCCATTCAAATTCTATTGATTCTCAAAATATACTCCACAATACAGAATTTTGTTTCATCCACGGTGAGTATTTAGTTGGTGATAATACCGAAGATATCACCTGTGGCATTAAACACCGGCAAAAGAAACAATTTAAACGAAATAAAAAAGAATATGAACGGCTGTCCGAACATATTGGGTTGTTGCCGCTTGTATTGGTTTCTCCGGACGACTCCGTATTGATTTCAGAAGGAAGTGATGAACGAAGGAAATTTATTGATGGTGTAATATCCCAGTACAATAAAACCTATCTCAATCAATTGCTGCAGTATAACAACGCATTGAAACAACGTAATGCGATTATGAAGTCCGAATACCCTATAGACGATTCGTTACTGGAAATCTGGGAAGAGCAAATGGTTTTGTTTGGCACCTATATTTACGAACAGCGCAAACTGTTTATCGATGAATTTGTACCTGTTTTCCAGAAGTTCTATTCCGATATTTCCGGTGGAAACGAACAAATAAGCCTGACCTATCATTCACAGCATGAAGGACAGGATATTAAAACCCGTATGATTGCTACCCGCGATCGTGACCGGATATTGGGATATTCAACTCAGGGTATTCATAAAGATGAGCTTGAAATGCTGTTGGAAGGCTATCCGATTAAACGGGTAGGTTCGCAGGGTCAGAATAAAACCTACCTTATTTCGCTCAAGCTGGCTCAATTTGATTTTTTAAAACGTACGCATAATTTATCCCCCCTTTTACTCCTGGATGACATTTTTGATAAGCTGGATTCTCAGAGAGTAAAAAAAATTGTAGAATTAGTTTCCGGTGAAACATTCGGACAAATTTTTATAACCGATACGAACCGTGAGCATTTAGATTTGATTCTACAACAATTAGGGCAAGAAGCAACCATTTTCAGGGTTGAAAATGGTGAAATATCTTCCTGATACCTTTCAAAATGTTTTCTTCTTATATTTTTTATTCAACAGATATTTTACCTGAAGGTTTTCGGTTTGATATTCTGGTTCTAAATACCAAATTTCATTTTTGGAAATAATATTGCAATATCAATTTTTTATATTACTGTTTATCAAATATATATGATTATTTTCGGAAAACATTATCTTTAAAGTAAAATATATGTATATATACTATTGGTAATAATAAAATAAATGGTTATCATTGTAGTCTGATTTCATTGCGACATTTTACACTCTCAAAACACTTATACTAATCAAATTAAGAAAATTTATCGTGGAAACAAAAACCTTTACTCCGGAAGAAATTAAAGAGTCAACTCTTCAATACTTCAAAGGGGATGACCTGGCTACAAAAGTGTGGGCAACAAAATATGCCCTTAAAGATTCATATGGGAATACCTATGAATTGAATCCGGACGATATGCATCATCGGTTGGCAAGAGAAGTAGCCAGAATAGAAAAAAAGTATCCCAATCCATTATCCGAAACTGAATTGTTTGAGCTGTTTCGTGATTTTAAATATATTGTTCCCCAGGGAAGCCCAATGACCGGCATAGGAAATGATTTTCAGGTGGCTTCGTTATCGAATTGTTTTGTTATCGGTTTTGATCATGATTCCGACTCTTACGGAGCTATTATTAAAATTGATGAAGAACAGGTACAGCTTATGAAACGCCGTGGAGGTGTTGGTCATGACCTGTCACACATTCGTCCGAAAGGATCCCCTGTCAAGAACTCTGCATTGACTTCAACGGGGATTGTACCTTTCATGGAACGATATTCCAACTCTACACGGGAAGTTGCTCAGGATGGTCGTCGCGGGGCTTTAATGCTAAGCGTTTCCATAAAGCATCCTGACTCCGAGACTTTCATTGATGCCAAACTGGAATCAGGCAAAGTAACCGGTGCAAATATCTCGGTAAAACTCCATGATGATTTCATGGAAGCAGCTATAAATAACAAACCTTTTACACAACAATATCCGATTGATTCAAAAGAACCATGGTTCAAAAAAGAAGTTGATGCCAATGCCATATGGAAAAAGATTGTCCATAATGCCTGGCAATCAGCTGAACCGGGAATCCTTTTCTGGGATACGATTATTCGTGAATCGGTGCCTGATTGTTATGCCGATTTAGGTTATAAAACCGTTTCTACCAATCCATGTGGGGAAATTCCACTTTGCCCATATGATAGTTGCCGCTTGCTGGCTATCAATTTATATTCATACGTAGTTGATCCTTTTACGGATAAGGCGAAGTTTGATTTTGTATTATTCAAGAAACATGTTGGCCTGGCACAACGTATCATGGATGACATTATTGACCTTGAAATGGAGAAGATTGATAAAATCATTGCAAAAATAACTTCCGATCCTGAAAGCAATGATATCAAGAATACCGAATTCCAGTTATGGGAGAAAATAAAGACTAAGACAAGTCAGGGACGTAGAACAGGTGTGGGGACTACAGGCGAGGGTGATATGCTTGCTGCTTTAGGTTTCAGGTATGGTACTGAAGATGCAACTGATTTTTCAGAAACAGTGCATAAAGCCGTTGCTTTGGCTGCATATGGTTCATCGGTTACAATGGCCAAAGAAAGAGGCGCATTTAACGTGTACGATGCAAAAAGAGAAGAAAAGAACCCTTACATTCAACGGTTGCGTGAAGCGGATCCTGAAATGTACAAGGAAATGGTAAAATACGGCCGTCGGAACATTGCCTGTCTGACGATTGCCCCAACCGGGACTACCAGCATCATGACTCAGACAACTTCAGGTGTTGAGCCGGTTTTTATGCCTGTTTATACGCGAAGACGTAAAGTGAATCCGAATGACAAGAATGTGCGGATTGATTTCATCGATGAAAATGGAGATTCCTGGGAAGAATATATTATTTTCCACCATAAGTTTGTAACCTGGATGGAAGCAAATGGCTATTCTACAACTAAGAACTATACGAAAGAAGAAGTTGAAGAAATGGTTACTAAGTCTCCATATTATAAGGCAACTGCCAATGATGTTGACTGGATGAAGAAAGTGCAAATGCAGGGGCGTATTCAGAAATGGGTAGACCACTCCATTAGCGTAACGATTAACTTGCCCTCTGATGCTACCGAAGAACTGGTTGGCAGGTTGTATGAAGAAGCCTGGCGTTGTGGTTGCAAGGGAGTGACTGTTTATCGTGATGGCTCGCGTGCCGGAGTATTGATTGCAGTTGAAGAGAAGAAAGAAGAAAAGAAAGAAGAGAAAAAAGAGAATTGTTTCTGTTACGATGAAAATCATGTAACCCGTCCTAAAGAACTGGAATGTGATGTGGTTCGTTTTCAGAATGCAAAAGATAAATGGATTGCATTTGTTGGTTTATACAACGGCCGGCCATATGAAATCTTTACAGGGCTTGCTGATGATGAAGAAGGTATCTTATTGCCAAAGACTATTAATGACGGAAAAATCATTAAAACAGTTGATGAAATGGGGAATAAGCGTTATGACTTCCAGTTTGTAAATAAACGGGGCTATAAGACTACCGTAGAAGGTCTATCCCATAAATTTGATAAGGAGTTCTGGAATTATGCAAAGCTGATATCAGGAGTCTTGCGTTATGGAATGCCAATTGACCAGGTTATTAAGCTGGTAGCAGGTCTGCAATTGGACAGTGAATCCATCAATACCTGGAAGGTCGGAGTTGAACGTGCCTTGAAGAAATACATACCTGATGGCACCCAGATTAAGGAACAACCATGTCCTGAATGCGGTCAGAAGGCATTGATTTATCAGGAAGGTTGCCTCAAGTGTAACAACTGTGGATATTCACGCTGTGGATAATCCTAATGCGAATAGAACAATAAAAAAACGGGTTATTACTAACCCGTTTTTTTTGTTTTATAATTTTATTGTCAGTATACTCATGAGAGTGGATTATATTCTTACTTATCTTCCATTATTGCCTTATAGGTTTTCTTTCCTTTCAGATAATATTCCAATACGATACTTTTCTGCAGGATATTCTGTTTATTGTCGGATGTAGCATATAGAATGTTTTGTTTTCTTTTCTCTTCAAATGCCGGTTGCATGTTTTTAAAATCCCTGCGGGCTTTGAATACGCTTAATGCATTTTTAGGCTTACCGGTTATAAAAAGTTGAAAGGCTGCCGCATAGTCAAAAACAAAGCGCCAGTACATAGTTTTTTCCAATAGCCTGGCTGGTAAGTTTTTGTATAACATCAACAGGTTATTCCTGAAATTGAGATACGTTTTGTGTGGGCTCTCGTAGTTTAATGCCCCACCGCCAACATGAAATACCGAGCTTGCGGGTATACAGACAATGCGGTATCCCCTGCTTTTCAACCGCCAGCATAAGTCAATTTCCTCCATATGGGCAAAGAATTCATCGTCCAACCCTCCTGCTTTCCAGTACAGGTTTGAACGGATCAACAGACAGGCACCTGTAGCCCAGAATATGTCCGTAATGGTGTCATATTGGCCTTTATCCTCTTCTGCTAACCCCAACACACGTCCACGGCAAAACGGGAAGCCAAATTGATCTATATAACCTCCTGCTGCTCCTGCATGTTCAAATTTCGAGCGGTTGGCATACGATAGAATTTTAGGTTGACAGGCTGCAACCTTTTCATGCCCATCCATATACTCCAGCATTGGGTTCAGCCAACCTGGTGTTACTTCTACGTCTGAGTTCAGCAACACAAAGTAATCGGCTTCCACTTCGGCTAATGCTTTGTTGTACCCTCCTGCAAATCCATAGTTTTTATCGAATACTATGGTTCGGATGGTAGGGAATTTACCTTTTAAAAGAGATAATGAGCTATCGGTCGATGCATTATCTGCTACTATAATCTCAACACCGGGAATTAAGGTGTTATCAATTAATATTGGCAGGAATTTTTGTAAATAATTTTCTCCGTTCCAGTTTAGTATGACAATTGCTACAGACATCAATGTTATTTTGGATTATAGAATTATTTTTGGGAATAAGAAGTTGTTTCAAAACAAAATAATGAAATAGATCTACTTAATCGGTTGTATTGTCGCGTTGGAATTTCCAGCGTCTGTGTGACCAAAGCCAGAATTCAGGGTGCGCTTCTATGGATTTTTCAAGCAACCTCATATACTGTTCTGAAATTTCAAATTCAGCTACTTTTGTGGGCTCAAGTGTAATTGGAATAAACTCGCAATGATAATACCCTCGTTTAACCCTGTTTATTTCTGCATAAAACACCGGATAGTCGAACTTACGAGCCAATTGTTCAGTTCCGGTCACTGTGGGAGTATCCTGGTTTAAAAACGTGGTCCAGTAATGAAGATTTTTCCCGTTTGGAGTCTGGTCGGATATCATCCAGAAATTGCCTATCTGTTTCTCTTTCTGAAGCCGGAACATTACCCGTAACAGGTCTTTTTTCTCAATTAATTTAGCTCCATATCGGCTGCGTAGTTGATGAAACAGTTTATCAAACCGTTCATTTCTCAACCTTTTATAAATTGGATTGGATGGATGATTTTCGGGTAAATACAGTGAAAATCCCAATAGCCATTCCCAGTTTCCATAGTGGGCAGTCATAATCATAACACTTTTGTTTAACGCGTTCTGATCCAGTATCGCTTGCAAATTCCCATATGTCATCCTGCGTTCAATATCTTTTTCTCCGATATGCATCTCACTAATTGTTTCGACAATTAGATCGCACAAAAAATGATAATAACGGCGTTCTATCGTTCGTCTTTCTTTTACTGTTTTATCCGGAAAGGACTTTGTCAGGTTTAAACGCACAACGCTTTTTCTATACCCTACAATATAGTATACAACCGGAAAGAAAATGTCTGAAATTATATACAGGACAGGCAGTGGAAGCCACGTGATGATCCAAATAAAAGCATATAAGATAAAATACATAAACTGTTGAAAATTAATTATATTCTTTGTTAGTGGCATTCTCTTAGAACAAAAGCTTGAATATGGCTAAATTATGGATATTTGTGGAAAAAACACCAGGCATTCCAATTGATGCCGGTGTTTTTTCTTTGGGTAAATTTAATTTGTTTCTGACAGTTGAGTAGGTTTCAGGGAACAAACTAAATGAATTTATATTTTTCTACGTCTGGTTAATCTTCATCTTCCCTGTATATTCCAAGTGATTTCCCGTATTCATATTCACCATCCAGAATAATCTGAATGTCGTCTTCACTCAGTTTAATTTTATCTTTTTTAGAAGACTTCATGATGTACTTAAACATTTCTTCTTCGTCTATGCTGGCTTCTTCGGTTGAATCCTCATCGATCAGCCCATTCTCATCATAAAAATCATATACCACATCCAACACATATTCGATTTTATCATTATCGATCCGGTCTTTTGATTCGGCTGGAATAAAATTGAGAATGAATTTTACGGCTTCGTCTTCATCATANACCAATAAATCTTCTTCTTCTGTTTTCATAATGTATGTTTTTAAAATTTGAATTAAGTACTTGTTTTATTTAAGTTCAAAGATAGATTATTTTTTATAAATCCTGTTTAGATTCCTGATTTTTTTGATAAAATAAACATTTAGAAATGTTTAATTTTAAATCCTCTATTTTAAGGCTGAACGGGCAAGCTAAGAATGCGGCATCCCTGGATTTCTAAAAAACAGGAATTGTGATTGATCGTCAGGCAATCTACATGATTAAATCCGTGATTCCTCTTTCTTAGTGTCCCGGTTTCCCTGAAATGGTTTATACGTGTATTATGTATAACTGTGTATATTTATTTCTGTAAGCTCCATTTCCTCCCATTTTTTTGTTTTCCCCTGCCCCACTTCAAACCCATCAAACCCATCAAACTCTCAAACTTTTCAAACTCTTCAAACATGATACATGATACATGAAACACAGAATAACCTCACCTCTCCACCACCCAGTTCAGGTTGTCCCTTAGTTGTCCCATAGTTGTCCCTTAGTTGTCCCTTAGTTGTCCCTTATTTATCCCATATCATAAATAAGGTGGGATATATGTAGGTTATGGAAGTAACAAATAATGGAGAATTTTATATTAAGATAAAAGAGATGAAGAATATGTCACCCGGAAACTATTTAGAAATCCTAGTAAACCGGTGAAAACAGAGAACAGGAATGCAGAAAAAGAAATAGCCGGATAATAATGCTTTAAAAACGTGCAACTTGTACCGTACAGCATTTTTCGGATATCTCTCATTTATATAAACATACCTTTATTTATATTATTGTGCAGGCATTAAATTGCATCTCAAAAATACGATAGAAATCCATTATAAGATTGGGTCAAAAGAGGAGTGATTAAAAAAGAACAATCCTGAAATAAAAATAAATATTTATCCCAATTGCTAAATAATTGTTTTACAACCATACTGCATCGGAATGATAAATTAATTTTGAAATATACCTGAAAAAACGAACTATCCTGTTTTCAGTTTCAAAAAAATAGCACTACTTTTGCAACGCTTTGGTTCCACTTCCCGTATTCCGGGAAGAGGATTAAAAGGGAAACAGGTGTAAATCCTGTACAGTCCCGCTGCTGTAAGCTCCATCAACGTTTTGAACAACACTTTTGCCACTGGTTATTCGGGAAGGCGTTCAAAAACGGGAGTAAGTCAGAAGACCTGCCAATCATTATCAATTTTCAGAAGCTTTCGAGGAAAAAGCGACGAAACATCCGCAAAAGAATTTTCATTTTGCCATTGTTAGGTCATTTTCGGGAGCTATTTGAACGGTTCATTCATCGTCAAATAGTTTACAACTGTGTTTAAAAACGTAGCCTTTACCATTGCATTCTCATTTTTGGGAGCCGTTTCGGCTTTTCCTGAAGTTGCCACCAGCGATTCACTCCAGTCACACAGCCTGAAGGAAGTCACTGTGAACGGCCAGTCTCTTGTAGCTCTAAGGTCCTCCCTGCCTGTTCAGGCATTTTCAGAAACCGAAATCAGTCGCCTGAATGCTTCGAGTATAAGTGATATTGCAAAACATTTTGCCGGGGTTACTGTAAAGGATTACGGTGGCATAGGCGGAATGAAAACAGTATCCTTGCGCGGTTTGGGAGCCCTCCATACAGGGGTAAGTTACGATGGCGTGGTCATGAGCGATGTACAGTCGGGTCAGATTGATTTAGGCAGGTTTTCCATCGAAAACATTTCAGTAGTATCGCTCTCAAACGGCCAACCCAATGATATATTCCAGTCGGCAAGGATGTTTGCCTCTTCCGGGATACTGAGCTTTTCCACTAAAATGCCCGTGTATGATGAAAATCATACGCTTACAGGGATTGTAAAAGTAAAAGCCGGTTCCTTTGGGTTATTTAATCCTGTAGTATACCTGTGCAAAAACTTCAGCAGGAAATGGGCCATTAATTTAACCGGCGATGGTGTTTTAGCCGATGGCAGATATGCATTCAAATCAAACATAAACGACCAGGGAACTAATGTGGTTGAGAAAACGCGGGTTAATGCGGATGTAAGTTCTCTACGTACAGAGCTAAATGCCATCCTTCGCCTTCATGCACTTGAATTTATATCCTTCAAAGCCAATCAGTATTATTCGGAGAGAGGATTGCCCGGTCCGGATATCTTATACTCAACGTATTCCACCGACCGGTTGCTGGATAGAAACTACCTGGCACAGGCGCAATATGAAAACAAGCAATCTTCTTATTTTCAATACAGGTTTTTAGCAAAATACAATAATTCTTATATGCAGTTTACTGAAACTGATCCCAAATACAGCCAGTTAACGGACCAAAAGCTAACGGAAAATTACAAGCAAAGTGAATACTACTTCTCCTCTACCATACAATACATCCCAACAGGCAACCTATCCGTTTCCGGTTCAATAGACTGGTGGCGCAATGACCTTTTTTCCCATTCCAACATGATTTTCAGGAATGATGCTTCTCCTGTCAGAAACACCGGCTTGCTGAATATTGCCGCTAAATACATTACTGAACGCTTTACGACAGGAGCTAATATCTTATACACCCTTACCCGCGAAACCACGCAAACAGGCGAAGCGGCACCCGATAGGGATAAGCTGACGCCAACTATCAGTGTCTCATACAAATTGTTTGAAAACAAGGATTTAAGGGTAAGGGTCTTTTATAAAAACATCTTCCGTTTACCGACCTTTTCCGACCTGTATTATCATGACTTAGGCTTTGTGAACCTTCGACCTGAGATTACGAATCAGTATAACCTTGGGCTTGTGTACAGAGATTTGGAAATGCCGTTAATTACCAACATGGAGTTAAGCATTGATGCCTATTACAACCGTATAACCGATAAAATCAGCATTAAATATGGCATGCCTTATTCCTCAATACGAAATATAGGCAGGGTGGATATAAAAGGATTGGATGCCAACGTAAAGTTTTCACTTCCCATAAGAAATGACATGCATATTAATTTCAATGCAAGTTATAGCTACCAGCTTGCTCAGGATATGACTCAGGGAAGCAGCAACCCGGGCGAACAAATACCCTATACACCGGTAAATTCAGGATCGGCTTCTGTTTCATGCCAATACAAGAAACTGGAAGGAGGATATAACCTGCTTTATTCCGGTGCACGCTGGACGGGACAGAACATACAGGCTAATTTGCTGACTGCCTATACTGAAAACAGCCTTTTTGCAGTGATCACTATCCATAAATTCAGGCTAATGGGTGAAATTATTAATTTGCTTGATACACAATACCAGATTATTAAAGACTATCCAATGCCTGGCAGGAATTACAGGGTAACAGTCAGTATGGAC
>JGI24143J45723_1000067_pt1 | contig 52481 bp, 45 predicted proteins | sample BarGraIncu00432A_FD_45723 | JGI IMG/M metagenome (IMG submission 45723) | reverse complement strand
AGTTCAGCATTTTTTCTTCGATGCTGGCTCTTTTTTTCCTTGCAACTCATAAAAACCGCTTTGCAGATAATTCTGCAAAGCGGTTTTTATGAGTTGCAAGCTGGTACCCTTTCAGGGATTTAAACTCTGCTTGTTTAATTCTAAGTACGATTTTGATTCTGGCAAACTAATTACGAATTAGGTGGTTACTTATGTTTTCTATAATTCTATCGGTCGCATGATTGGGAACATAATTAGATCTCTGATATTATTTTGCGCTGTCAGAATCTGGAGTACTCTGTCAATTCCCATACCCCATCCAGAAATCGGAGGCATACCATATTCCATCGCTGTGATATAATCCTTATCCATAATCATGGCTTCTTCATCGCCTCCAGCTTTGAGTCTCGACTGTTCCATAAGACGTTGATATTGCTCAACCGGATCTACCAATTCGGAATAAGCATTGATAACTTCTGCACCATTGATGATTAATTGGAAACGGTCAACAATTTCTGGATTGTCATCATTTGCTCTTGCTAATGGCGACAGTTCAGTTGGATGTCCAATTAGAAATGTCGGATCAATAATCTTTGGTCGACTTACTTTTTTATATAACAAATCGATCAAATTTCCTTTTCCTAAAAGATGAATATTTGTTTCTAATTCAAGTTTGATTCCATGCTTTTTTATCTCGTTTAGCAGCATTTCAGCCGTTTTTGTCTGATTGATATCAATGCCGCAATCCTGATAAATGAGATCTCTAAACGTGATCACATCCCACTTTCCAGCAAAATCAATAACCTTGTCACTGATCTGAATTTGCGCCTTACCAAATAATTTTGTGATAACCTGTGTCAGCATAGTTTGTAGAAATACCATATTATCTTGATAGTTATAATATGCGCAGTAACCTTCTAACATGGTAAAATCCTGCAAATGAGTGGTGTCCATTCCTTCATTTCGAAAACACCTTGCAAACTCAAATACTTTTGTAAAGCCACCAACAATTGCACGTTTTAAATAAGTTTCAGGTGCAATTCTTAAATAAACATCCATATCGAGAGCATTATGATGTGAAATAAACGGTCTTGCTGTTGCGCCCGACGGATGATCAATAAGTACCGGCGTTTCAATTTCCAGGTAACCATCGTCCTCTAAAAACCTTCTAACTTCTTTAATAAAATTATATTTTAACAAAAACCGGTCTTTTGTATCCTGATTCATAATTAAATCAAGATACCTCTGTCGATAACACGTTTCTACGTCAGTAACCCCATGGAATTTTTCTGGTAAAGACTTTAATGCTTTTCCTAAAAAACAGATCTGATTGGCTCTAATTGTTTTTTCACCTGTCTGGGTCGTAAACACATCACCTTCCGCTCCAAGAAAATCTCCGATATCAAACCCCTTTTTGAAAAACGTATAGCTGTCATCTCCTACAGAATCCTTCTTTATGGCTATTTGTAGCTTTCCGCATATATCTGAAATTGTCACAAAAGACAGTTTCCCCATCTTTCTAATAAAGGTGATCCGTCCTGCCACCTTAACATTTTCAACGCCATCTTCCAAAATCCCTGCTTCGGATAACTCATGGGTTTTTGCAAATCGCTCCGGATATGGGTTGGTAAACGTCTGAACATATTCAAGTTTTTGCTTTCTTGCCAGTTCTAGTTCATTTGCACTCATTGTATCCCTCCATTATTTAATAAAACCTATTATGAATACCAGAATTATTTCTTATTTTTCTCAAAGGCTATTTTCCCAGGACATTTATCCGGTTCAACAAAGAGCTTACACATCTTGCAATGCAAACACTTTCCAGTATCCTTTTTTGCTATGGCATCCTTCATCCAATTAGAATTTACAATAAAACCTCTTCCAATATCAACCATGTCAACCTCAGTTTTTGTCAAAATATCTTCTGCCATTTCAGGGGATATTATTCCATTTGCAGCAAAAATAGGTATATGAACTGATTTTTTTATCATTTCTGCAGCATAAATAATATCAATAAATGAATAGTTCGCTGGGACAAAGGTATCCTGTTCCTTACTAAATCCATATGACACATCGATGAAATCAATTCCTCCCTGCTCAAGTTTAACCGCATTTTGAATCGCATCTTTCAGTGTCGGTTCAAAACCGCCTAATCTTATTCCAATGACAAAATCAAGTGAAGTACGTTCTCGAATCCTTTTCATGATTTCCATAACAAATTTTTCCGGATATTTTCCATAATCATCATTTCTGGTATTGACTTTTTTATTGAAAAATTGACATATTAAATATTCATGACATCCATGAAGTTCAATTCCATCATATCCTGCTTTAAATGCTCTGACACCAGACTCTACAAAATCAGTCTGAATTTCCTGGATTTCTGCTAAAGTCATCTCTTTACCAATTCTGATATTTCCGTCTGGCAGGGCATAGCTGTATTTACTCGGACACAAAGGCTGTTCATTGATACCAACTACTCCGGCATGATGCAATTGTACAAATATGGCGCATCCCTCAGCATGTACGGCATCAACAATCTTTTTTAATCCTTCCATTTGAGTGTCATTCCAAATTCCCAGTTGACGATCCATGAGACGACCGTTTATATTGACACATGTTGCTTCCTGTATAATGAGTCCCGGTAACCCTTTTGCAATTTTTCGATAATGCTCTACCGTTTCTGATTCCACGATTCCAGTGTCTGGTTCGCTGAATCTCGTAACCATCGGCGGAACACAGATCCTATTACACATCTCAACGTTTTTCAACTTAAACGGCGTGAATATTTTTTCCATTTTTATAAATTTCCTTATGCAAATATTTGGGTTAATTAGGCAACCCATAATCCAAAGGGGTAGCTTCTAGAATAATGCATATCAGCTAAAAATTGCAATATTCTAGAAGCACCCACTGATCTCATTACCGGTCAAAATAAAACCAAGCAATGACGCAATCTAGTATTAGACCGTCCTACATAATTTTATGTCTACAAAATCACTAATCTTCAAGAAATCCGAATTAGTGATTTGCAATGCCTATCGTATTAAGCATTTGCCTTTAATATTACGCTGATTTGTTTCGCCACTGCAAGTAATTGCGACCCATTTTTCATTGTTAAAGATAGTACTATTCCGCCTTCAATCATTGATTGGATGACCATACTTAATTCACAGGCTTTTTCTTTGTCAAACCCTGCTACGATCAATTTTTCTAAATAGATACTTTCAAAAGATATAAAAGCCGATTCGCAGGCTTTTCTCAGGCTTTCATTGGATGCAAATGTCTCTAATGCCAATAAGCTAATCGAAAAATCTTCAATCTTCTTTTCTTTAGTAATGAATGCCGCTATTTTTTCAATCTGAAATTTAATCGCTTCGCCAGGATCTGAAAACTGATCTAAGGTGTTTTTTATGTCCAGTTGGATCGTTTGGCTTGCTAATTTTATTGCTTCAAGCGCTAATTCTTCTTTTCCATTTGGGAAATGATAATAAAAGGAGCCTCTAGGAGCTCCACTTTTTTTTAAAATTTCATTTAACCCAGTTGCATGATACCCTTGTAATTGAAATAGCATCGATGCCGTTCTAATAAATCGATCCCGTGTATCCGATTTATTATCCATAAGCTAGTTACCTCTTTCCGAAATTCAATAATTATGACGATCGGTCTACATGTGAATAGTATATCATATATTGCTAAATGTCAATGATTAATTAAAACTCGCTTAATTCTTTATGACCCACTTATGATAATGTCATAGTGAAATACTTTTGATTATGTTCCAAAATCGAAAGTTAGTGTATGATGTAACCTCAGAAAATAAGGATCAACTTATAATTGGAAAGAGGTAGGACAATCAGAAAGGTTATTTAAAAATGAATGCAGAATTGAAATATCAGATAATGGGTATATCATTAAGCCATAAAATTTTTCCAAGCAAAAAAGAAGATGTCAATCAATGATATATTTCTTTCAGAAACAAAATATTCAAGAAGAAAGAGGTATTATAATGAGCAAATCAGAAACTTTCGCAAAATTTGACAATGGTCAATTTGTGATTCCAAACTGTAAAAGAGAATTCTGTGATATTCCATGGACAAAGCATCCCAAATTTGAGGGAGTCGAACTAAAGCACCTTGTCACCGCTCAGGATACGGACGGGCAGTTCAGCTATGACCTTGTCCGGATTGCTCCGAATAAAAGCATCAAGAATCATACTCACGAAAAACAGCTGGAAACACATGAAGTAGTCGGCGGTTCCGAAACATGCATAAACGCAGGAACTCGTATTGAGTATGAAACCGGCATAATCTCTATGATGCCGGCCGGCATCGAACACGCAGTCACTGCCGGCGACGATGGTCTTTATCTGTTCGCCAAGTTTTTTTCGGCCTCCTGCTGACTGATCCACCATGATGTCAGCAGCATAATGCATCCAGGAGACCTTATGTTTCGTTCTTCAATTTATTCACCGCTGCCACCCGGTTCACTTTTAAACCGATCCTGGAATAAATGGCCGCTTCGATTGCATTTCCAGTTATACCAATAGACATAACTTGCTCCAATTCGTTTGAAAATGGGACCTAAGTCTTCTTTTCCTTCTTTTACCAACAAATGAACGTGATTGGTCATCAAACAATATCCATATATTTCATACCCACTGATCTCCTGGTAATCCTTTATTGTATCTAAAAATTTTTGATAGTCTTCATCCTCTTCAAAGATGATCTGTTGATTGATCCCTCTTAAGTCGAGTTCATACTAAATACATCAAAAAGGGAATTCTCAGGTTTGTTACCCCAATTACGGGATATGCTTATCGAAAGGCCAATCATACTAAAAAGTTTTTTGCTACACAAGAATGCAATGGTTGTAAACAGTGTGAAAGCAGTTGTCCATGCAATACAATAAAAATGATCGATGGAAAACCAATGTGGATTGGGGAATGCACATTTTGTCTAAAATGTATTAATGGATGCAAGCAATCAGCTATTCAGTATGGTAAATTCACTGCGAAGAGGGACCGGTATCAATATGCTGAAAATTTTTATAATGCTTCTATGTCAAACCCAGAAACTGATTAGGATAATACTTCCAAGTATGATTCGGTACCATCCAAAAATGTTAAAGGTATGGGTTTTAATATAGCCCATCAGTAACCGGATCACAAAAAAAGCGGTGACCATATGTAATGATTCCAGGACTTTTTTCATTTTTTGCTGTCAGCGTGGCGTGATGGAACGGGTGATATCCTCTTCAATATCGTTTACCGTTTCATTGATAAGATTAACGGACTGATTTATTGCTTACTGCTTAAATTTTTCCTGCGTTTATTTTTTTTCCCGCCGTTCAAAGTCTTCGTCAATCTCCGCCTTCCAGTTGGCCGGGATTGGGTTGCAGGCGCGCATTTCGCAAACCACCTCGCTGACCACCTTGTAGTTTAAGCGGGTTCCCTCGCTGTCGGCATGATAGTTTGCGGCTCTGTCGGCGTCGATTCCAAACCGGGCAGCAGTCTCGATGGCGTCGATATTGGCTCCCAGAAAAATGAATTCCCAGTGATACCGGTTTTTCTCCAGCTCGATCATTTGTCTGATCTTTTCATAGGAATACTCCCGGCTGGCGTTTTCCAGACCATCGGTAGTAATCACAACGATAACCTGATCCGCCTGGTGGTCCCTGCCGGTGTGTCGCTGGGCATTGGCAATTTTATGAATGGTCTTTCCGATGGCATCCAGCAGGGCCGTGCAGCCGCCCACATAATATTCCTTCTCGGTAATGGGTACAATTCCCCGAATATCGATGCGGTCGTGGAGCAATTCGTAGTTGTCATCAAAGAGCACCGTGGTGATCGTTGCCGCTCCCGGGGCCGCCTGCTGTTTTTTGAGCATGGCGTTGTAACCCCCCGATGGTGTCACTTTCCAGACCCGACATGGATCCGCTTTTATCCAGAATAAAGACCAGTTCCGTTCTGCCTGATTTCGTTTCGTGTGTGTTCATGTTCTTATCCTCCGTTTCTTTGATAACTAAAGGATAACCGATTCTTCACCTCTTGTGGTCGCTTTCAGAACGACACCAGGCTCCCAGCAAGGCCTGGTCAAAGGCAAACAGGGCTTCGTTGATTTCGTAGATGTTGTAATTTTCGGCATTGATGAAATACTCGATAATCAGATCAAAGGCGTTGCTGTGGGACAGGGCATAGCCGGCCCGCCCCAGCAGATCATGGGTTTCGTCCAAATTCAGCTCCAGGGCAATGGCAAAGGCGATGGCCGTTGCCTTGCTGGGGCTGTAGTCTTTTTTGCTGCGGATCTTGGAAAACAGCTTCCGGTCAACATTGGCTTTTTTTTAGGTTTCCACATCTGTCATACCCTTTTCATCAATAAGCCGTATCAGCATTTCTGAAAACGAGTCATCCAAATGCCCCAACACATCCTCCAGGCTTCTTGACACCATTGGCTGCGGTGATGGTGTCATTGGCTGCCGCTGGGGAGCCGGATAAATCATTTTAACTTCTTTTAAATTCCGGGCTTCGTATTCCTCTGCTTCCAGATGGCGTTCAGAAACCAGATGTTCTTCCACGTAATGGTCATCGATGTATTTTTCAATATCCGAAAACAGTTTTTCGCTGAATGCAAAGGCCTTCTTGTCAAAGACAACCAGATAAACCATCATCTCATACATCAGGAGAAATTCACTGATGGCCGACACAGCAATCTTCAGGGCCTGATCCTTGGGATAGCCGTAGATTCCCGATGAAATCAGGGGAAAGGCAATGCTTTTGCAGGCGTGTTTCAGGGCAAGATTCAGGGAACTGGTATAAGCATTGTGGAGCAGCTTGGCTTCGTTGGCACCGCCGCCCTGCCAGATGGGCCCCACGGTGTGGATGATTTGCTTTGCCGGAAGCCGGTAGCCGCCGGTGATGACCGCTGCCCCCACATCGCAGCCGCCAATGCGGTCGCACTCGGCCTGAAGCTTGTCTGCTCCGGCCGCTGCAAAGATAGCTCCGCAGACACCACCTCCCATTTGCAGCCCGGTATTGGCGGCATTGACGATGATGTCCACCGGCATTCTGGTAATATCGTTGCGGATGATTTCAAATGGCATGCGTCACAATCCTTCCTGTTCTAATCCAGCTTATCATAGAACTTGCCGTTTTCCCTCATCATACCAGTTGCGTCATCTTTTTTCAATCGTTCTCTTCAGAAAACGACCTTCCCGTCTTGCCATTTTACCATTGATCCGTTTTCATGATTTAGTCATCTGAGCCATGTTGCAGGTCTTAATCCACACCCTCTTCAAACATTCTGCAGGGGCTGATTTTCCGGATACTGTTTGCCACAATCAATACCGTCGCCAGTCCCAGCATGCTGATTCCGAGGATTGTGCGCAGCACCAGGCCGGGATCTACATAGAATTCACAGTTCAATATCCCATTGGCTGCCAGCATCAGTGCCATCAAGGGATTGGTTGCAAAATAACCGGCGACAGCCCCCAGTACCGAAGCCCCGATAATCACCGGCATTTGACTGATCAGGATCTGTCCAATCAGCTGGTTGGAGGTAAACCCCAGGGCTTTGGAAACCCCCAGGCGGGTCCGCTCTCGCAAAATCCGCACCCGGATCACCAGAAACATAACGAACACAATAATCACTGCAATAATCCCCAGACATCCCGTCACCACAATTTTTACAGACGCTTCAAACGAATCCAGCATCATTTCAATGGACTCAAAATAACTGGCCGTCTGAATATTCTGATTCGCGTACTGATTGTTGATTCGGGTCACAAAGCTATTCGTATTCTCACCGTCTGCCAGATAAACCATCAAATTTTTCTCCTGATAGGCGGGCATCAGTTTTTTCATGCCGGCCGTTGTAATGGCGGCGCCCCTTCCGAGCATATTGAACTGCTGGGTTACCCCCACCACCAGAAATTCCCGGATTGTTCCGTTATAGTCAATGGACACCGTATCCCCCATCTGAGCGCCCAGCTTGTTCAGCACGATACTGGTGATGGCAATTTCATTATCATTCACCGGCATTCTTCCCTTCACACAGGTGTCCACCTTCAGCCGGCTGTAATCTTCGGTGATCCGTGTACTGGCGCCGCATTCTTTTTTATCGTATTTGATCACACCGTCAAACGAATCCAGCTTAACGGTATCTTCCACTCCCGGCATTGCGACAATTTCACTGAATATCGTTTCTTCATTTTCCGTGGCCGTCACCTGAACTTCGGCTGTTTCCAGACCGATCAGTTTAATCATGGCACTCTTGTCGACCGCAAAATTGTAATAGGTGGCAAAAGAAAACACGGTAACCAGACTCAGCATCATAATGATCAGTCCTGCAATCAGATTCTGCCGTTTATTGAAAACCAGTGATTTATAACCCATTGCCATATTCAGGCTGAGTTTCGTTCGATCCAGAGGCACTCTGTTTTTTCCGAAATGATGGGTTTCGATGCCATTTCGCAGGGCTGCCAGCGGCGTAATTTTTTTGATTTTAAAGGCGCTGAAATAAGAAATTCCCAGTACCGAAATCATAATCACAGCCAGACTGACCAGCACGGTCCGGGGATAAATTCCGGTCGTCCAGCGAAGACCAATCGATGACGATACCACGTTGGTGATTACCGGTGAGATCAGCACCGACGCGCACAGTCCCATTGCAAAACCGACTGCCGTAATCATCAGATATTCCACCAGAATTGAACAGAGAATCTGCCCGGAAGTGTATCCCATCGCTTCCAGAGCACCAATATTTTTGATGTTGTTTTCAATATGCGTGGTGGTTGAAAATTTAATGACAATGGCGGCAATGGCCAGAATGATGATGGAGAAAGCCACCAGCACAGCCATAATGATATTAATGAACACGGCCACCCCGATCTTCATGGTTCCATAACTGAGGGTGGCATAACTGCCAGTCCGCTCCGGCCAGACGGTCTTCAGGTCTTTTGTAAATTGGGATTCAAAAGCTTCCGTATTATCAATGTCATCAGTGATGACCGCGCTGTAGCTGCATTTTGATCCATATACCGGCTGATTCATCAAATCATTAAACTGCTTGTCCCCCACATATAACTTATACATGCTCACATTGGAGGGACTGGCAAACATCAGGTCTTCATAGAAGCCTGCGATCTCCAGTTCGGTGGCGTTATCATCGACCATAAATTTCAGGGTATCGCCGGTTTTATAGCCGTTGGCGATCTTTAAAACGTAGGGGACAATCACCCCATTTTCCGGTATCTGCGCGGCCTCATCAATGATGGTCACCCGGGAAATATTCCGCGGGTTATCCCGATTCAGAAAAAGAGAGGAGATGCTGTAAGCTTCTTCCCCAGTGTTTACATCCTGAAATTTGGAAGACATGGACATTAACCCCTCTTCCCTTTCGCTGGTGGCATAGCTGTCAATGGATTGATAGATCTTATCAATTGCCGCATCATGGCTGCCATCCGTAATGGAAATGAAATGGGCGCCGTTTGTCTCGGCATTTTTACCATCAATAAAGGTATCCATATTTGACAGGACACTAATTCCTACATACAGAAAGATGGTGGCAATGGCAATGAGGATGATCAGCGTGGCCGTAGCGACCTTTGCCTTCCTGATATTGTTTGTTGCAATCATCAAGATTTTCATGGCTACCATCCCATTCTTTCCAGAAATTCTCTGAGGATTCCGTGTCTTTCCGGATCATCCTTGACATAAGTTTCCAGATTGAGTTCATCGATGATGACCCCATCTTTCAGATACAGGATACGGTTGGCTCGTCTGGCAGTTTTGATGTCATGGGTAACCATGATGATACTCTGGCCGGATGCATTGACCTCGGTCATTACATCCAGCACATTGATGGCATTGGTTGAATTGAGCGCCCCGGTGGGTTCATCCGCAAAGACAATTTCCGGCGAATTGATCAGTGCTCTGACAATAGCAACTCGCTGGGCTTCCCCGCCCGAAAGCTGAGAAGGGTATTTTTGATAGCATACCTCTGTCATGCCCACCTGCTGCAGCAATTCCTTTGCCCGTGCCACAATGGCCTTTTTATCCCGACTCACCAACAGACCAGAGATGATGATATTGTCCAGCACGCTCATGGTTTCATTGAGATAGATCTGCTGAAATACAAACCCGCAGTGCTTTCTTCTGAATACCGCAAGCTTGTCGTTAGAATATTTTGAAATCTCTGCTCCTTTAAAATCAATCTTTCCCAGAGTTGGCTTGTCCATCCCCGATAGGGCATAAAACAAGGTGGACTTTCCCGAGCCCGAGCTCCCCATGATGACGGTGAAGTCGCCTTCTTTGATATCGATATTGAGATTTTTTAAAACATGCTGCATGATGCTGCCGTTTGAATAGGTTTTGCTGAGCATTTCTGCCTTTAGAATCGTGTTCTCCATTATATTCCTCCCAATTGACTGAGTGAATCTTTATCACACTGATAAAAACCATGGTCGGCTTTTGCTTTCCATGGTCTTATTATATTCTACATTATCTTAACCAGTCTTTTTCCAACCCTTATTAAATTCTTATCTATTTCTTAATTACAACCGGCTTTAAACCACTTTGATGCGCAGTTCCACGATGAACCCACCCTCATTGTAACAGCGGATGCTTCCGCCCATGCCTTCCATAAACTGTCTCGCCAGATAAAGGCCAAGCCCGGAACCCGATGTGTTCTGAACCACCTCGCCGGAACCCCGAAAAAACTTTTCGCACACCAGCGGGCATTCGTCGGGATTCACGCCATCCCCATAATCTTTGATCTTTATTTCCAGATATTTTTCTGTTTTATCCAGATTAAACCAGATGTCAATATCCGTTTTGGCATATTTGTAGGAATTACTGATGATATTGTCAATCACCTGACCCAATCGCAGGGGATCACAGATAATCAGACACTCAGCCAGATCATTTTTAAAGCGGATTCGCCCGAAATTGTCCATATCTTTAAACATCTGAATTATCACGGTGCTGGGCTGCTCACTCACATTAACCTTGAGCATTTCCAGTTCTTCCAAGGTTGCGTGAAACAAATTGCTGATAAGGGCATCAATGACATCGGCTTTGGAATGAATCACTTCTATTTTTTCCATGCTTTCTGCGATAGTCATTTTTACTACTGATCCGTCCTGAGAATCAATTTTCACGCCACCAAGCTTTGCTTTTAACAATTCGCAAATGGCTTTGATAGTGGCTACCGGTGTCTTGATATCATGCGAAAGTTCAGCCACTAACTCTTTTTTGCTGATGTTGGCGTCATATTCTCCCTGCCGGGCTTTTTTCAGTTCCTCCCGCATGAGATCAAAACTCTCAGTGAATGCCCCAAAATAATTGCCCCGATCCATGGGCAACCGGAATTCCAGATCACCGTCCGCAATTTTTTGGGCAAACTGTTTCATGACCCCGAATGGCCGGAGAATGGAAAAACACACCATTCCCAAAACTACATCAACCATAATCAATACAATCAGAAAGATAACCGTAATCATGGTCAGCAAATTGTTCTTCATGCTTTCTTCTTCACTGCCATCCATTAGAAAAATGACCTTGCCTATCACTTCTTCCTGCCCAGCCTCCGTGACTGATGTCAAATCCATGATGATATGACGATTCCTGACGCCTTCAAACACAAGAGCCTGATAGTTTTCATCTGTAACAAGGGCTATCTGATAAGACATACCCTCATTTGCACCTGCTTTTTTTATATCTCCATTTGCCCAATCTTTTTCAATGGTTTTGACAACTCGGTTAATCTCAGTGACATCCACACAATTGATATGGGTGGCATTAATATAGCTGAACAACACTGTATAGCTGGCAACGAGCAGTAATGTAAAGACGATGATGATTCTTTTTATTTTCATGAATTATCCTCAATTGCAGAATCTTATTTTTTAACCAATGAATTTTAGTCTTCTGAAGTCTCAAACATATACCCGGTTCCCCAGATGGTTTTAATGTATTTGGGTTTGTTGGGATTTTCTTCTATTTTTTCCCGAATTTTCCGAATATGCACATTCAGGGTCCCATCGCTGAAAAAGGCATCGCCCCAAATATTGGCAAATAACTCATCTTTGGAAATCACCCGGTTCTTATTTTCATATAGGTATTGAAACAGCTTGAATTCCTTTGTTTTAAAACCCACATCTTTCTGATCGACAAAGACCTTCATGGCGTCTCCATCAATTCTCAGGTTTTTGCAACAATTTTTATCTTGCAATTGAGAAACCCCATCATCATTGCCCCCACCTTTTAATGCTGCCGCATCATACCGTTTGATGATCACCTTCACCTTGGCCAGCAGCACGCTGAGGGAATATGGCTTCTTGATGTAATCATCCCCGCCGATGTTCAAGGCAATAAGTACATCGTCATCACTTTGGCGGGCACTGATAAAGAGGATGGGCACATCTGTTTTTTTTCGGAGTTCCTTGCACAATTCAAATCCGCTGTCATTTCCAAGATTGATATCCAGTAAAATCAGTTTGACCCCGTTCGTCGTAACAAAACCCATACAGTCATTATAATCGGTGACGTAAGCAGCCGTTACTCCAAACATTTCAAAATATTCACAGGTCGCTTTTGCTAGCTCAACCTCATCATCTACGATTAAACAATCCCAGTTCACATTTACTCCAATCCGCCTGACTGAGTCGACAAAACTGATAAGTCTGGCTTTATCCTTACTTTCCTTTGAATAATCATATCATTGTTCCAGTATAAATGCATCCATTTAACACAAGAAGGACGGTTTCCTCGCGTGCAGAAACAGATTTTTAATGCCATTCAACAAATTGGTGATATAATTAATCCAATTCAAAATAACATTCAATTATGACAGGTGTATAAATGAAATATTACAAATCCAATCAATATAAAATAGAATTCGCTCTATCAAAGGATTCAGGTGTTTCTTATGAGCAGCACAATCATGTTTCAATCTACGCGATGGGTTTAATCCTGGATGGAAGCGTCTTTTTAGAGAGACAGGGTGAAAAATACGAGTGCGTTGCTGATGACTTGTTCATCATACCACCCTACATGGTGCATTCAATCACGCCATGCTCAAAAACATATTCCCTGATAACCTTATGCATCAGAACCGTCTTTCTGGATGATTGCAATCTGATCCAGGGAAAGACCATCCTAGCGGATCTTGCAGACCAACTGATCTGCGACGGCATTCTCTCTGCCGCTCAGACGGAAGCGTTTACGGATGCCCTGGAAATAGTATACAACCTATATGGAAATGAAGATTTTTCCCATAACGATGCAATTTCTGAAACCAAAGGCTTCATCGAATCCCAGCCAGAAAGCAATATAACGCTGGATGCTCTGTCTGAAAAAATATTTGTCAGCAAATATTATCTGGTTCGGGAGTTCAAGAAGAACGTTGGCCTGTCGCCGCATCGTTTCCAGATCCAAAACCGCATCCGGAAATCCCAGCACCTACTCCAAAATGGGGCAGGTTTAACAGAAACGGCACTGGCAATGGGGTTTTATGACCAAAGTCACTTCATTAAATATTTCAAAAAAATAGTGGGGATCACCCCATCTGAATACATCGACTCACTGGAAGCACTGAAATGAAAGAGCAATTTTTTACAATCCGCTGAGCCCTTTATCTGATATATTTCTTTCAGAAACAAAATTTTCAAGAAGAAAGAGGTATTAAAATGAACAAACCAGAAACTTTCACAAAATTTGACTACGGCCAATTTGTGATTCCAAACAACAAAAGAGAATTCGGTGATATTCCATGGACAAAACATCCCAAATTTGAGGGAGTCGAACTGAAGCACCTTGTCACAGCTCAGGACACGGATGGTCAGTTCAGTTATGATCTTGTTCGGATTGCTCCGAATAAAAGTATCAAGAATCATATTCATGAAAAACAGCTGGAGACACATGAAGTGGTCGGTGGTTCCGGAACCTGTATAAACGCAGGAACCTGTATTCAGTATGAAACCGGGATAATCTCTATGATGCCGGCCGGCATTGAACACGAAGTAAAAGCCGGCGACGATGGTCTTTATCTGTTCGCCAAATTTTTTCCAGCCTCCTGCTGACTGATCAAACGTGATGCCATTAGCTAAACAATTTAAATTAATGACTACATCATACAATGAAAAGCCGCCAGTTCTAACAGCTTTTAAAGCTGCCGGACTAGCGGTTTTTTCATTTATTTCAGATGAATTTGTATTTTCATTAAGCTAATAATTCAACTTTCCCCGCAGTAAAATTCAGCTGCGATATTAAAATAACACCATCTGCAGTCCCTAAAAAACAAAAGTTGACAGGGAAACGCACTCAACATCTGATATAATGAAAATACAAAGCGAACAAAAATCAGACAGAAAAGATGTATCCCACATGATAAACCAAAACAGCCCAACTAAACAGACAAAAATTGTATTTTTACAAGCTTTGAGTGCCTCTTGAGCAGATAGCACATTGCCTAATGAAAAATGTTACTCTATATATTTGTATGGAAATAAAATGTAGTTTCGCTAATTGCAATGATATACTGCAGATGAGAGGAACAAAAAAGGAGATGCGAATTTGAGCAATGATACACTATTAAGTATCGGTGAACTCGTAAAAATATGTAAAGTCTCTCATAGAACTTTACGTTATTATGATCAATTAGGTCTTTTAAAACCGGCATTAGTCAATCAAAATAATAACTATCGCTTTTATAAAAAGTCACAGATTACTCGATTAACAGCGATCAAACAATTTCAGGAATTGGGTATTTCACTAGAAGATATTAGCACCTTTTATAATCAGGATACTCCTTCGCGTATTTTCGACAATTTAAATAATCTTTTAGAGACACAAGAAACGAATATTAAAAATGAAATAGCATTGCTTTCTGCCAAACTTAAAAAAATCCAAATGATGAAATCCCATTACTCCGATATCACAGCTAATTTGAGCGGTAATGATCCTGAAACCATTTTAATAAAAGAAATTCCTGGCAGAATCATCATATATAAAGAATACAATGGCGAATACACATCTTCAATTTTTAGAGAATCTTATAAAATGATTTTAGACCGCATGCAGGAACAGGGCCTGGATTTTAGCAATATCTGTTCGCCACCTCTGGCAATCAGAACTATTTCCAAGAACTCACAGCAGGTCAATTTAAAAATAGGTTACGCGATAAAATCATCCTCAGGATTTGAGGACTTTCAAAAAACAACTTTACCAGCCGGACACTATGCCTGTGTTCTTCATAACGGAAATTACAATTCACTTCGGAAAATAGCTTTTTATGAAACGTTCAGTCTAACCTCTACTCTTGGAATTTATTATATCAGTGAGGTGACTACTGACATTACAAATATTTTTTTAACCGAGGTTCAAATTTTTATAAATAATGTTTGACCCTCTCCCTAGGGAAGACTTTATTATTAAATTAATAAGAACACTAAGGAGAAAATCACGATGGAATATTCTATTTTTAAAGACACATTGGTGGATATGCCCTATCCGGAAATTGAAGAATCAATCAAGCAAAATGCCTGTGTATTGCTGCCAGTATCAGTTGTTGAAGAACATGGTCCACATCTCTGCACCGGAACAGACATTTATCTGACTCAATCTTTATGTCAGAAGGTTAAGCAAAAACTGGAAGCTAAAGAACATAAGGTAGTTATTGCTCCCCCATTTTATTGGGGTGTAAACAGTATTACGGATGGCTTTGTCGGTTCTTTTTCAATTAAGCCCGAAACAATGACCACTATACTCCTGGAGATTTTAGAAAATTTAAAAAAATGGGGGTTCAAAAAGATATTCTTATTGAATTTTCATGGGGATTTTATTCATATTAAAACAATTGCTGATGTTGTCGTCAAAGCAAACAAAAAGAACATCGAAGCCTATTTTTTGATTGATAATAATTTAATTAGGCGAATGGATTTAAATAAAGACGCTTCTTATCTGGTAAAAGTCGAATTAGATCCAAATAAGACCGATCTTGAAACCAATGTTATTGATATTCACGCAGGAGCGACAGAAACAAGCTGGATGGCACTTTCCTACAAAAAACTGGTAAACACTGAAAAAGCAAAAGCTTTAAAACCAACCAACCTGACCTTAGCCGATTTACAACAATGGGTTAAAGGTGGAGAAATCGCAAAAAATATTACACCGTTAGGCTATTGTGGCAATCCATCAAATATTGACTTGTCAAAAATAAAAGCCATGGCAGATATAATTGCAGAAAAATATTCGACAGCAATAATCAATGTCTGTACTCATTAAAGATAGCTGATATATCAGAAACGCATCCATTAATATTGGACAAGTTCGGGATCTGTAAAAAAGTTGCGTTTCGAAACTAAACCCCTTCTATCGTTTCAATGTCTTTAACTTCACTGCTCTCCCTCTGCACAATTTTTTGTATTTTTTTATTCATACCCTTATATTGATACACAATAGCAATAAATGCAGGAACAATAAAACTGATTGCAATTGATATACTAATTCCATTGATTCCCAACGCCGTTAATGACAGAAATTTAGCTAATGGAAGGCGAAGAAGAAGGAAGTAAAACGCCATGAAAATCATCGATTTAACCTGTTGTTGTAAACCATTAAGCTCTCCGATGAAAGATTGCGTGATACAGTTTAAAACATATCCAATCGCAATAATTTCAAAATATCTCACTATAATTATTTTGGCGGCTGAACTGACGCCAAACAATCCGGCCATGTTTTGTGAAAAAATGGTAACAAGCGTAGCCAGTATCAAATCCAAACTAACTGAAAGGAGCATTCCCCATTTTAAATATTCTTTTATTTTCTCACTTTGTTTTGCTCCATAACACCTGCCAACCGCACTTGTAACAGACATATTGATTGTTAATGCAGGATATAATACGATGACCTCAAGTTTAGATGCTACACCATAGGCTACTAAAGATACGACACCAAAGCTGCTGAACAATGCTTGAATCACTGCTGTACTAATTGTAGGGATACCCTGCTGTACTGCTGATGGAACGCAAGCCTTTGTGATCTCATTCAACGATTTAACATTTATTGCTTGCAAATCAAATCTAAACATTTTTCGTCTCGATACATATAGAAGCATAATCAGCACTGATACTACTTGAGATATTAATGTTGCAATGGCAACACCGTTAAGTCCTATTCGCAAAATCAAAATTGGATCGAGAATAACGTTAAGCACCGTGGTTATGATAATTGTTATCATCTGTAATGAAGCATTCCCATAGCTTCTTAATATCGCTGAGAAGTACATATAAAGTTCGATAAAGGGGAAACTCAAAATGCAATAAAATAGATAAGTTCTTGCCACCGCAAATATTTCTTCTGGAGTATTAATGGCGGATAATATTCCATTCATACCCAGAATGCAGGACAACGTTAATACGACGCCAAATAAAAACAAGCTAATCAGTGAGGTCGACAGAGTAGAATTGACTTTTTCATTATCCTGTGCACCTAAATATTTGGAAAGCACAATCGTTATACCATTCGTTGCACCTATTACGATTGCGGAAAAAAACATAACCAATGGCACAGATGCCGATTGTGCGGCAAAAGCCTGTTCACCCAACAAATTTCCGACCCATAAACCGCCTATAATATTATATAAAGTAGTACAAAAATAAGCGACATATAATGGCAGGTACATGGTTAATAAGTTTCGAGCTAAATTTCCTTTTGTAAAATCAATTGCTTTGTCATTTTCCATAGGTAATCCTCCAATAAAACAATAATTTGAGTGAATCATTCATTCATAATGAGACGAAAAATAGTTGCATTGCAGATAAACACTATATCCAGTTAAAACGAATCATTCATTTAATAAAAAGACAATAACTGCACTGTATCGTCTTTTTATTAAATGGTATACGCATGCAAAAGAGCATCAAGCGCTACTTTCTTTGCAATCTCTTGGGATATGGTCGTGTTTGTTTCAAAAGCATCATATTTTACATGCATGCTCCACCATGAAAGCGTCTCAATGATAAGCCTAGCATGATGCTCCGGACATTCAAGTTTACGGAACTTACCTTTTTCAATAAACTTAAAAGCATACTTTTTTACATCTTCACAAAAATGTTTTCTGAAATTCACATAGTTTGTATAGAGCATTCCACAGTCGGTACCATTTTTTTGTAAAATTAGAAACCCTACTCCGTATTTCGCGAGGACGTCAAAGACATCTGAAAGCATCTGCTCAAAATCATAGGAATCATCGTTATCACCCAAATGTTTTTCAAAATCGTGGTTGATTCCTTTGCTGAGTTCTAAGACATCATCTTCCAATGTATTAAAATCGCTTTCTTTCACCGGTAACTGAATATCACTTTCCAAATAATCACTGTTCATGATACTTTTTAATACAAAATCGAAAATAGCCTTTTTACTTACAAATAAAGTATATATAGCACCAACTGAAATGCCGGTGGCATTCGCTATATAACTGATTTGTGTCCTTGCATACCCTTTGTTGATAAAAAGTTTGCTTGCTTCTTCAAATATCATTTTTAATCGTATATCAACCACAATAACACTTCCGTTTCATAAAATGAATGGTTCATTCATATAATATTCTAGGATAACCATTTTGTCAACAGTTTATTCAAAGACAAAGTAATAAAGAAAATTGCGCGCACCAATGAACTGAGCGACCCTACAAATTATTTCTGAAATTAATGGTTTCGATATAGATTTTCACATCCTCTGACTTACCCCCAAATGATGCTGTTACAAAGGGTCCTCCAAAAAGGACACTATCAGCTCCAAGAGCGGGTTTTGTTAGCTTTCTTTTTTACTCTTCTGCAATTTCAGAAAGTACATCGGCAACTCCTGGAGTTTGATTGAGTAATCTTCCTCCATGATTTGATGTTTTTAACATCCGCCATATCAAGATCGCCTCAAGAGCGTCTGAATGGCGGTTCTTTTTAATTCGCAATAATTTGTTTTAAATATTTGATAACCATGTCGGCGAAACGATTAATGTCCTTTATGTAGGCAAAGTCCTTGCCGTAAATTAATTTTTCAGCCATTAAATCCTGCTCTTTTCCGGTAAAAACGCCAAGAACCAGAATGCCCTGCTGTCTGGCAAAACGAACCTCTTTAGCGGTGTCTGATATGGCAACCCGTCCGCGATACGCCTCTTTCAAATCATTAACCTGGCCCTTGCCGACTTTAATGTCATTGGGGCGGCCATCGCTTAATACGATCAGAATTTTATTCTCCTCCCGACGTTTCAGCAAATCTTCACAGGTCGCTTTGATGGCCAGACCGTCCCGGTTGTTTCCTGAACAATAATATTCGAAAATATTGTCGTTGGTAGACAACGGGGATTCATAATCTCGGAACCGCTTGATGACCGTATAGTCAAGAAAACTGGAAAACCCGAGGACCCGGTTGGGTATGCCTACAAGGGTCAGCGCCTGGGCAAGAATGTAAGACTGAATTGCCACCCGGGATTGGTTTCGGCGCTGGGACCCACTGGAATCCATGAGAATATCCACCACAAAACTGCCCTTGTTGTTGTCAATATTTTTCACAAAAACCTTGTGATTGCTGCTGCGATTGATCCGCCAGAGTTTATTCGCCACCAGTTGACCGGCATCTGACGGGATGGCATCCATGATTTCTTCCTGAACCAAGGTACGAGACATGCTTTCTTTCAATTTATTCACATTCCGCTTGCACACCTTGAAATTTGCCCGAAAGACTTCGATATTTTTCGTTTGCTGGCGTTTGACATATTTCTGCTGAAATTCGTTTTTTGAATCGCTCCGAAGAACCCCATCGGTCATATGGATCCGGCAATTGCCATGCTCTCCCTGACACACCTGGTTTTGCAGTTTTTTAACTTCGCTGATGGGCAGGAAAGAATTTCCATAATAATAAGCGACTTTCTCATAAATTTTTTCCAAGTCTTCTTCCTGAACTTTTAAAACACGGCTGTTTCCCTCATTTTTATTGACATTCGACATTTCTCCCTGAGATTCGCCCAGGAGGGCATCGGCAAGCTCTTCAACCGAAGCTTCAATTTCGGATTCTTCCGGATCATCTTCATATAATTCTTCCAGCATAAAATCGCTGAAGTCGCCCCGCAAGCTGTTTTGCTTATCTTTGGAATCTTTTCGATCACTGCCATCTTCTTCAACAAAAAGCGGAAAGTATTCCATATAGATATCTTCAATACCTTTGAGAAAATCAACGGTATCTTCCCGATTCTGGAGTTTCAGCAAGTCTTTCTTGAGTTTGCTTGTTTCCGAATCAAGCATAACGCTCTTATCCATTTTTTCAAGAATGATCGCATGCTCCACTTTCTCTAAAAGGTTTTCGGTATGAAGCTTATAGTAATTAGCAAAGATATCATCGTAGGCCTTTTTTCTGATGTCATAGACTCCAGGACGTTCGGCAATGATTTTTTCTTCGACAAGCACATCGCTTCCCATGGAGATGAGGCCCAAGATAATGTCTTTATCGAAACCCGCGCGATAGCGACTGATGATATATTTCTTAACTTTTGTCCAGTCAACAAACTTCCGTCGTCCTCCAGCCGTTACCGCATGGTACAAAGCAACATTTTCCGAAATATAACTTTTCTCGCCACTGTCCATATTTTCGTCATAATCTCCTGAAACAGTCCACATGAGATTGGATATTCGATTGTCAAATTCATAATCTTCATAAATCCATTTGGCATCCTTCAAGTCGTTCGCCTCCCTTCCCTAGTATTCAGAAATTTAGAGATTGCCAAAAACATCCGAAGGTTCCCAACTTTCTCTGATTCGTGTTTTGATAACGTCCAATACAATTTCCTTTTCATACTGATCAAATGTTTTTCCAACTACCCCCATATCAACTGCCAGCATCGGCTTTAATCCCCGGCGAATCGTTTTGAGGCTTCCGATAATACCTCGAAGATCGACGGATTTGGTTGAAATTTCTGAGTTCTTTGACTTCTCCTGAAGATCCAAAAATATTCCTGCAAACTGTGGCAGGATTTCTTCATTGGCATCTGGAAAGTATCCCTTAAGGATGACCATCAATGTTTCTTCTTCAATCTGGGGAATGTCAATGGTCATAAAACGGGAAACCAGGGCTTCGTTAAGCTCTTTTGTTCCGGCATATTCATAGTTCATGGTTCCGATAAAACGGGTTGCCTCATGAAGTTTGATTTTTTCATAGCCTGGCACATCAATGACCTTCCGATAATCCAGCGCCGAATGAAGCACCACTAAGGCATCATTTTTAGCCATATTAATTTCATCGAAAACCCCAAATCCTCCGTTAATGGCACACTCATAAACAGACCCGCGTCGCAATTTTACCTCATTGTCGATAAAAGTATCGGTTCCGATTAAACTGGTGCTGTCGGTGTTCACATGAAATGAAGTATTCCACTGGGGTCGATTGAATAATTCGCAGATATTATCGGCTAAAACATTTTTACCGGTTGCCTTTGGTCCTGAAAGCAGTACATTTTCTCCTTCCAGAATGGCTGTGATGCACATGGCCCAGATATCTTTTCCATAAAACACATTTTCTGTATTTGGCACCCGGTCCTGAAGCTTTTCATCCAGCTTATAGAATTCTCTGAAATGTTTCACATCGGCCAGCAATTTTTCATTTATTCCTTGTTTCAATAATTCTTCGGTTAATCTCATCAATCTTTCCTTTCTGTCAATGCCTTGCATCGATTGTTGCTAATCTGTTGTTTAGAATGAATTTAATATACCATATAACCGCTATAAATCAACCTAAAAAGTTTGAAAAGCAAAAATTTATCACTTATTAGGTCATTCGAAAATATTTTTTTGTAAACTATTGTCTGAAATTTATTACGAAAAAATAGAGCCCTGAAGGCTCTATTGTAAGTGTTAATAAACCAAAATTGGTGATCTATATAATTTTGATGTGTTTGTCAACAACCTGAAAGTTATAAACACAACTTATATTTTTCGTTCGATAACTTTTTTTGCCGCAGCAACAATATCCTTTGCGGTCAGGCCGTATTTTTCCATGAGAGGTGCAACCTTCCCGGATTGTCCAAAAACATCTTTAATACCAACTCGCTCCATTGGTACTGGCGCCACTTCGCAAAGTACTTCGGCAACAGCTCCGCCAAGGCCACCAATAATGCTGTGCTCTTCTGCCGTCACAATCGCTCCGGTTTTAATGGCTGCCTCTTCAATGGCATCCACGTCGATCGGTTTGATTGAACCCATGTTGATAACCTGTGCTGATATCCCCTCTGCTTTCAACAGCTCTGCCGCTTCCAAAGCGGGTCCAACCATTAAGCCAACTGCAATAATGGTCACATCTCGTCCCGTTTTTAATAAGCCTGCTTTTCCGACTTCAAATTCATAATCTTCATCAAAAATAACGGGAACATCACTGCGACCTAAACGGATGTATACCGGTCCATCAATTGCAATGGCCGCATCCATCATTTTTCTTGTTTCGATGGCATCGGCCGGACATAAAACGGTCATATTTGGGATAACCCGCATGAGCGTAATATCTTCAATCGACTGATGGGAAGCACCGTCTTCGCCGACCGAAATGCCGGAATGGGTCAATGCAATTTTTACATTAAGTTTTGGATAACAAATGCTGTTGCGGACAATTTCATAGGCCCGTCCGGCTCCAAAAATGGCAAAGGTACTTGCAAAAGGAATTTTTCCCGTAGTTGCCAACCCGGCGGCCATCCCCATTAGATTTGATTCTGCGATACCTACATTAAAATGCCGGTCCGGGCATTCTTTTGCAAATATGTTTGTTTTTGTTGCGCCCGATAAATCCGCATCCAAAACAACCAGATTCTTTATTTTATTTCTTAATTCAACCAAGTATTCGCCATAGGCTTGTCGTGTTGATTTCATTTCTGCCATATTTATGCCTCCAATTCTGCCAATGCCTGTTGAACTTGCTCAGCATTTGGTCCCTTTCCATGCCATCCGGCATTGTTTTCCATAAAAGATACCCCTTTTCCTTTTATGGTCTTGCAAACAATAACCGTTGGTTTATCCTCTGATTTTTTTGCCACTTCAATCGCTTTTCTCAGTTCATCAAAATCATGCCCATTTTCAACCATGATGACATTCCAACCAAAAGCTTTAAATTTTTCATCAATAGGATAGGGTGACATAACATCACATATTGCTCCATCAATCTGAAGGTTATTATTATCCACAAAAGCGACTAAATTGTTGAGCCGGTAGTGACTGGCGGCCATAGCAGCTTCCCAGACAAGACCTTCTTCTAACTCGCCGTCGCCCAGCAAAACATAAACTTTATAATCTTTTTTATCTATTTTTCCACCAAGCGCCATACCCGTTGCTGCCGAAATACCCTGGCCCAATGAGCCGGTTGACATGTCAACCCCCGGAACCTTGTTCATATCAGGATGCCCTTGCAAAATAGAACCAAGCTGTCTAAGGTTCTGTAACTCTTCTTTTGGGAAAAACCCTTTTGCTGCCAAGGTTGCATATAGTAACGGTGCGGCATGACCCTTTGATAATACAAAGCGGTCCCGATCTTCGGCACGAGGATTTTTCTCGTCCACATTCATTTCTTCAAAATAAAGCAGTGTCAAAATTTCTACAGACGATAAAGATCCACCGGGATGTCCTGAGTTTGCTTTGCCAATCATTTTTACTATATCTTTACGAATTTCCCTAGCGGTTTCTTCTAAAAATGCCATGTATTTCTCCTTGTAATTAATAATTAATATTGCTTTCAATATTGTGTTATTGATCTAATATATCCCGTCGAATGTTCTTTTCGACTCCATCTTCAAGATAAACCCGCGGCACCCGTTTATTCACCATACAGGTTATTTCATAATTGATGGTGCCTACTGCCTCCGCTAAGCTGTCGGCTGAAATATTTTCGCCAAATATTTCGACTTCATCAAAAAGACGAATATCGTCAAGCTCGGAAACATCCACCATACACTGATCCATGCAGATGTTCCCGACTACCGGTACCTGTCGCCCTTTAATCCAGACTTTTGCCGAACCACTGAGCATTCGGGTAAATCCGTCTGCATAACCAATTGGCAATGTCGCAATCAGACAATCATCTTTTGCGATAAAATGGTTGCCATAACTCACCGAATCACCAGGATGAATCATTTTCAGATGCACAATGGTGGATTTCAAGGTCATCACTGGTTTTAAATCGATTTTTGATTGATCCACTTCATTGGATGGGTATAACCCGTAGAGAATGATCCCTGGACGGACCATATCAAAATGAAGACCCTCCAGATCAAAAATCGCGGCGCTGTTGGCAATATGTTTTAAAGGTATGTGAATATTCTTTTTTTCCAGTTTGACAATAACGTCTTTAAAACGTCGAACCTGCTCCATGGTGTAGGTTTTATCTTTTTCATCAGCAGTCGAAAAATGGCTGTACAATCCCTGTATTTCAATACCTTTCAACTGGCTCATAGTTTCAATCGCTTCAGGCGCCTCACTCCAGTCAAGTCCAATCCGCCCCATTCCCGTGTCGATTTTAATATGGATCGGATGTTTAATGCCTGCTTCCAGACAGTAATCTGACAGTGCCGAAGCAAAATCCATTTGATAAACACCTGGAATCACATGCCATTTTATCAGCTCCGGGATGAGATCTTTGGGCGTAAAACCTAAAAGCAAAATTTCACAGGAAATTCCCCCTTGACGCAAAGCAATGGCTTCATCCACGAATGCAACCGCCAGCATATCCACTCCGGCATTGCATAACGCCTGGCCGCATTCCAATCCGCCATGACCGTAAGCATCTGCTTTCACGACGCCTAAAATTTTAACATCGGGTCCCACAATTCTTCTGACTTCTTCATAATTGTGTCTCAATGCATCTAAATTAATTTCTGCCCATGTGGGCCGAAGTCCCAACTCTTCCATCTTTTATTCGGCTCCCTGAGCCATGCTCAAAACAATGGCCACCCCATTTTTAATGGAGTCTTCCAAATTGTTTTTATAATCATTTGAAAGGTTGGCATCCGCTTGATCAGATATTGACCGAATGACCAGGTACGGAACCTGGTTAAATACGGCAACCTGTCCAACCGCCGCCCCTTCCATTTCACAGCAAAGTCCGCCAAATTCAGCGAAAAGTTTTTCTTTAATCGCTTTGGAATCCACGCCTAAATCAGCGGTCATGATCCGACCGATCCGGTATGGCGCTTTTAGTCCAATGGCTGCTTCTTCGGCCAGCTTGATTAATTTTTTGTCGGCTTTAAAAAAGGTGATGTCCATATTGGGGATTTCTCCAAGTGGATGTCCAAAAGCTCTGGCATCCATATCATATTGACAGCTATCTTCCGAAATCACAATATCTCCAATCTCAAGATCAGGGTGAACTGCACCGGCTACTCCCACATTAATAATGGCTTTAACCTTGAAAATGTCAATCAGAACCTGAGTACACATGGCCGCATTAACTTTTCCGACGCCGCATTGCACCGTCACTACTTCTTTTTGCTTGAGCTTTCCTTTGAAAAATGTCATTCCCGCATGGGTGATTTTAAAACAATCCTCCATGACCGATTTGATTTCCCTGACCTCACTATCCATGGCTGCAATAATACCAATCATTTTATTATTTCTCCTTTCACAAGACTCACCACTGCACTGGCAGCTATCCCTTCTTGCCTTCCTGTAAAGCCGAGACCTTCCTCGGTTGTTGCTTTAACACTCACACAATCTCTGGGTAAATCCAAGGTTCTGCCAATGTTTTCTTTCATGATTTCAATATAAGATCTTAGTTTTGGGGTCTGTGCAATAATGGTTGAATCAATATTATTGATTCGATATCCTTTTTCGCCGACAAGCTCCCCCACTTTTTTCAAAAGCATCAGACTGTCACAATCTTTGTACGCTTCATCGCTGTCGGGAAAATACTTTCCAATATCGCCAAGTGCCAAAGCACCTAAAAGGGCATCCATGATCGCATGCACCAGAACGTCCGCATCTGAATGTCCCAAAAGGCCAAGAGGATGCGTTATTTTTACACCGCCTAGAACAAGCGCTCGATTTTCAACCAAACGATGGACATCATAGCCTGTACCTACTCGTATCATCTTACTCCTTCCAAACATTCCGTCAAATAAATTTAATCATATTTTCAATCGTTTGTACAGGTCTTTTCAGCTTGTTTCATTCTGTACAGGTTTACATTTTCTTTTTTATAAAATAAGCTCCATTTGTTCAGCTATCTTTTAAAGAAATTATAACATAAAAAAACGATAAAAAAGCTCCATCAGCAGATAACTTAAATTCCCTTTAAGTTATCTGCTGATGGAGTAAGTTTTTAGACATTAGTTTTGAATTTCAACAAGTCACGGACAACTTCTCCGGCAATGAGCAGACCCGCAACAGCTGGAACAAACGCAATGCTCCCGGGCGGATTCTCCCGTACCACCGGTTCTTCTCTTGAATAAAGCACCTTAAGCGATTCAACTCCCCGGTTTCTCAATTCTTTTCGCATGACTTTCGCAAGAGGGCATATCGATGTTTCATAAATATCCGTGATTCCAAAAAGACTTGGATCCAGTTTATTTCCCGTTCCCATGGAGCTGATCAGAGGTACCTTGTTATCATGACATTTTACCGCTAAATCAATTTTTGCGGTCACCATATCCACGGCATCAATGACATAATCATAATCTTCTAAATGAAATTTGCCCGAATTTTCCGGTGTATAGCATTCGTACATGGGGTGAACAATACAAAGCGGATTGATGGCAATCAGTCGACGCGCCATTACATTCACTTTTTTCTTCCCGATTGTTTTCACATTCGCCATAATCTGTCGATTAAGATTTGTTGGATCAATGACGTCCTTATCTACAATTGTCAGGAAACCCACGCCGCTTCTTATTAATCCTTCAGCCGCAAAGGAGCCTACTCCGCCAATGCCAAATAAAATCACCCGGGAATTTTGAAGCATTTCAAGGCCTGATTTACCAATGAGTTTTTCAGTTCGATCAAAAATTCCTTCTTCGGTTATCATCTTACATTCTTTCCGGCGCCGAAATGCCCAAAATACTCAATGCATTTTCAATAACCTGCTGAGTTGCTTCGATCAATGCGACTCTTGCCTTCATCAGGCTTTTATCCTCAACCCGTACATGACATGCGTTATAAAAACTATGAAAAGCTGAAGCCAAATCAATGGCGTAATGGGTAATTCTGCTGGGATCCAGCTTCTCTTCAGCCATCAGAATTTCATCTGAAAATAAAGAAAGAATTTCCAAAAGATTCAACTCTTCCTTTTCTGTCAAGCGTTCAGGATCCAAAGCTACCGTATTATCCAATTCTTCCGCCATCTGCCTGATGATACTGCAAATACGAGCATGAGCATATTGCACATAAAATACCGGATTATCGCTGGATTGTTCCATCGCTAAATCCAGATCAAAGTCAAAATGACTGTCGGGAGATCGGAGATTAAAAAAGAATCGCGTGGCATCAACACCAACTTCATCAATTAAATCGGTCAGAGCAATCGCTTTTCCCTTTCGTTTTGACATCCGGGTCACTTCACCGTTTCTGATCAGCCTCACCAACTGCATCAGCACGACATCGAACTCATCTGCGTTGATTCCAACCGCTGTCAGGGCTCCCTTTAGTCGGGCAACATGGCCATGATGATCGGCTCCCCATACGTTAATGCAGCGATCGAAGCCTCTGGTGATGTACTTATTCACATGGTAAGCGATATCGCCCATAAAATAGGTGGGTAATCCATTGGCCCGAATAATTACATCGTCTTTATCTGATCCAAAAGAGGTTGACTTAAACCACAAAGCCCCATCTTGTTCGTAGGTGAATCCGCCTTCTTTCAAACGGGTAATGGTCTCTTCAATGGCACCGCTGTCATATAAACTTTGTTCTGAAAACCAAACATCATAATGAATGCCATAAGCTTCCAGGTCACTTTTTATTTGCGTCAGGTTCTTATTCAGCGCATAATCGATGAGTATTTTTTTTCGTTCATCGGGTTCCAATGATCGATGTACATCACCATTTTCGGCAATGAATTTTTTCATGTGCTCAGTGATGTCATCTCCCTGATAGCCATCTTCCGGAAAGGGTATATCCTCACCAAATAATTGTCGATAACGGGCATCCAGAGAATCTCCAAATTTGACGATTTGATTTCCGGCATCATTAATGTAAAATTCCCGGGTTACTTCATATCCAGTCCAGTCTGCGACAGCTGCTAAAATATCCCCAATGGCTCCTCCGCGAGCATTTCCCATGTGCATGGGGCCCGTCGGATTCGCCGAAATGAATTCTAAGTTAAAGGCTTTCCCTTTGTTTTTCTGACTTCGACCGTAATCTTTTTTCATTTCGGCAATTTCTTCCAGCACTGCATAATGCCATGATTTTTTTAACTTAAAATTAATAAAACCCGGTCCTGCTATTTCTACCGATTCTACATAAGAACCTGCTGTATCCATATTTGCCATTAATGTTTCCGCAATAAAACGGGGTGACTTTCTGGTTTGCTTTGGCAACTGCATGGCAATGTTAGTTGAATAATCTCCATGTCCTTTTTCTCTGGGGATTTCCAGAAAAATATTTGGCATCGTTTCAATGGCAAAGGCCCCTGAAGCTAACGATTTATTCAGAGCACCTGCCGTGATTTCTTTTATCTGTTCATTGATCTTTTCACGTATATACATGCTTTTTCCTCTCACTCTTCTTTTTTATGTCTTGCTATCAACACAAGTTTAACGTTAAAGGAGAAGTACCCTTGGCACTTCTCCTTTACTGGTTTTCTTGTCCCTGGTATTATTGGGTGATTTTGATGTTCAAAACATTCTGAGAATTGATAACACCCTCAATTTCAATATTGTAGTCGATTGATACCTTGGTTGGTTCTTTTTCGTCGTTATAATTTATAAAAACGTCCTTGGTAAAAATTCCCATGGTTACATCCCCATACGGTGTGGAGTACCAGGTGAGGTTTCTTTTTCCCGTTTCAAATTCCATAATGGAATTGGTGGTTCCCAATCGAATGACGGATACCTTCTCTGCATCAACACATACGGTAGTGGTCGTCCCTTCCATCCCTGAAACTTCGGATTCTATATAGGTAACACATGACCGATTGTTTTCTTTATACAGGTCTCCTTCGGTAAGGAATTCTAAGGTTTCTTTATCTTCTTCATCTTTAATCTTTCCCGAAATGGACAACCATACTTTTTTTCTTTGTTCAGTCATTGATCTCCTCCTGGAGGTATAATTTCTCACACTATTAAACCATTGATTGGTTTTTTTATCAAGAAAAATTATATTCTTAAGTTTTTATTTGGTTATGGTCACACGTTTGCGATCCGCCGTTGCAATAATAAGGTCGACAAGTTCTGTATACCCAATTCCAGTGGCTTCCCACATTTTGGGATACATACTGATATTTGTAAATCCCGGCAACGTATTGACTTCATTAATCAAGATGCGTTCATCTTCGGTGACGAAAAAATCTACCCGAGAAAGGCCGGAACCTTCAATCGCATCGAAAGCTTTGATGGCATATGCTCTTACTTTTTCCGTTAATTCCTTTGAAATGTTGGCCGGGATCTCAACCCTTGAATCTTCATCCGCTGAATATTTTGCTTCATAATCATAGAATTCTTTTGAAGGAATGACTTCACCCGGAATTGATGCTCGTGTTACCCCGTTTTCATCAAGTACCCCACACTCAATTTCTTTTCCTTTAACAAACACTTCCAGGATCAATTTATTATCATATTTAAAGGCTTCTTCAATGGCGGATAAAAGTTCTTTTCGATCATGCGCTTTAGTTATACCAACACTTGATCCCATATTCGCAGGTTTAACGAAAATAGGGTATCCCAAAACTTTTTCTGCTTCTGCTATCCTTCCATCAGCATCTTTTTTCCAGTCTTTTTTCCTAAAATAAACGTATTTTCCGGTCGGTATCCCGACACTTTCAAACATAATTTTTGAAAAGACCTTATCCATTCCCACTGCTGAACTTAACACCCCGCAACCGACGTAAGGTTTGTTCAACATCTCAAAAACCCCTTGAATCGTGCCATCTTCACCCATTGGCCCGTGAAGGACGGGGAAGAAAACATCGATTTTTGTAATTTCAGGATGGGAAAAAATTGAAAAATCGCCAATAAGATTCTCTGAATCCTGTTCCCAAGAGCCATCCTTTATTTTTTCATGATCTCCTGAATACAAATACCATTTTCCGTTTTTGGTTATCCCGATGGTTATAATATTATATTTTTCCTGATTAATAACCTCTAGTACATTATAGGCTGAAACACAAGAGACTTCATGTTCTCCGGACTGCCCTCCAAAAACTACGCCTATATTAAGTTTGTTTTCCATATTATTTCCTCACTTTTCTCTATTGATTTCGACAAGATCCTATTTTATACATTCTAAAAAATCTTCTTCTGAAATGACTCGAATACCATTCTCTTTTAATAAAGCCGTGACAATCCCATCGCCATCGATTAAACTTTCACTGAAAGTACCATCGTAGATTTTTCCACAACCGCAAGAAGGACTTTTGCTCTTTAAAACGGCAATTTTTGCTCCTGATGTTCGCGCCACTCCAAGGGTTCGCTCGGCTCCCAGATTGTAAAGATCAGTCACGTCAATTTTTTTATTATTATACACTTTTCGTTCGCCATTAACCACCACTATTTCAGCCTGGTCTCTCGGAGTCGACAGTCCCGCCAACACCTCTGGGCAAACCGGAATCGCTTTTCCATGCAGTAAAAGCTCACGCAATTCCTCAACAAGGCTGCCTTCTTCTTTATAGTTAATCTTCATCCCCAATAAACAGCCTGATACTAAAATTGGTTTTTTCTTGTTAATTGCTTCCTTTAAACTATTGAAATCTTTTTGATTCATCGCTATTCCTTTCAATCTTTTTCATTCTTATGGTTTAAACTATCTTCCCGATAAATCCAGGCGCCGCGTTTAAAGACCATTTTATAAACCATATCTTTTAATACGATTTCACCTATTTTAATGACGGAATTGGGTGCAATGGTCACATCATGGGTTATCCGAGCGCCCATTCCAATTTTTGTATTTCCACCCACCCTGGCTCTTTTTCCCAAAATAACCCCAGGTTCCAAAATACAGCCATTTTCAATCATACTTTTTGCTTCTATAATGACTCCGGTGCCGATGTCGCAGCTTTCTCCAATCACGACATCTTCCCCGATTACTGCTCCTGCCCCAATCGTCGTATTTTTGCCAATATTGGCCTTTTCCGAAATCACTGCACTGTTGTGAATCGTCGTCCCAGTTTTTTTATTTTGCATCTTAAATCCTCCTACTTCTTTCGGATTCTAAGACCCTTGGGATAGTGGTTCTTGATAATCCCCTCACTGGCTTTTCCAAAACCGAGGGAATAACCATCATATCCGACTAGTATCCATCCTTTTTTTGCATTTATATTAAGTGCTTCCCCTTTTAAATACTGGTAAGCCTCAGACTCTTCTTTCAGATCACAAACATTTTTCGCTTCTGATAATTTTAGTGCCATTCCTAAAGCGTAGCTTGGTTCAAAGCGATTCTTTTTAAAGGTTCCAAGGTGAAGCCCGGTTCGCAGCAACTTAAGGTTGGCAATTGTTTCCAAGTCAATCCCTTTTGGGATTGCGTAAAGATGTTCACCCAAAAGATACAAACGGTCCTCAAATTCTTTATAAAACGATTCTGCTAAATAGTTTTTGGCAAAATCAACATAATCGATCAATTCTGTTCGGGATGCTTTTTTCAGGCGTGATTTTGAATACCCCTGTTTCACATTTTTCGAATCTGAACTTGCCTCTGTTTTAATCAGTTTGGCAATAAAATGGCCTTCACCTTTAACATTCATCGGCATAATCCGAAGGGTTTTTTCAATAGCTTTCTCGTTATTCAGAGTCCATGCCACCCGGCCATGATCTTTAATCCCCGGTAGTTCAATGCTTTCTAATTTATAGGGGTATTGATTCATAAACGCTTCAATGATCTGTTCGTTTTCTTCTGGCGAAAATGTACAAGTCGAATAAACCAGGACGCCGCCCGGTTTCAACAACCGATGAGCACTTTCTAATATTTTTTCCTGCTTTCCCACGCAACGCGAGACGCGTTCCAGACTCCAATCCGAAAGTGCGCCCGGATCCTTTCGAAACATTCCTTCTCCTGAACATGGTGCATCCACTAATATTTTATCAAAGCTTTGGTAAAATGAATCCACCAATCGTTCGGGAAATTCATTTGTTACAATGACATTCGTCATTCCCATCCGTTCAATACTCGTGGATAAAATGCCGGCCCGGGAATTGACCAGTTCATTTGAAACTAAAATCCCCTGTCCCTTAAGTTTTGCTCCAATCTGAGTGGATTTTCCTCCTGGTGCTGCGCACAGATCCAATACCCACTCACCCGGTTCTGGAGCGAGCACTTCAACCGCCGCCATCGCCGTGGGTTCCTGAACATAATAAAGCCCGGCATAATAATAAGGGTTCTTCCCCGGTCGAACCTCATGGTCGATATAGAAGCCATCGGAGCACCAATCGACGCTCTGGGTTTCAAACGGTAATTTCCTGGCTAAATCTTCCGGTGTTAGCTTTAGGGTGTTGGTTCTAATCCCCTTGCTTTCCGGTTGATCATAGGAATCAAGCAAGCCTTCATAGGATTCACCCATGAGACTTTTCATTTTTTCTTTAAACGCTTCCGGTAAATTCATCCTGACTCCCTTATTCTTTTTCTCGATTATACTCGTTTCATTATACGTAAGGCTTTTGTTAATTACAATAATTTTCTAAAAAAGCGCGTTGCTCTGTTTTGCGATCAGTCGCCAATTACAGGCAAGCTTATGGTTGGCTTGTTACTTTCTGCCCAAATAAAACACCAACAGCTTTAGAAAACTGTTGGTGCGCGGTTGTGACTATTTTATAATTGCTTTAATCATTTTTTAGGTTTTGCAAAAATCATCCGTCCAGCAGCCGTTTGTAAAATGCTGGTAACTAAAACAATCGTTGAATTTCCAATGTACTTTTTACCATTTTCAACGACAATCATCGTGCCATCATCAAGATAGGCAATTGCCTGGCCGTTTTCTTTCCCGCCTTTTACAAGCAGAACTTTCATTTCCTCGCCCGGTAAAACAATCGGTTTGACGGCATTCGCCAACTCGTTAATATTAAGAACGTCAACCCCTTGAACCGTGGCAACCTTGTTCAGATTATAATCATTTGTTAGAATTTTTCCTTTGGTTAATTTTCCCAGTTTCACAAGTTTAGAATCCACTTCATGGGTATCTTCAAAATCTTCTTCCGTGATCTGAACTTCTATTTCCAGGTCTGTTTGAATTTTATTTAAGATGTCCAAACCTCGTCTGCCACGATTTCTTTTGAGTTCATCTGATGAATCTGAGATAAGTTGCAGCTCATTCAGCACAAAAACTGGTATAACCAGGGGTCCTTCAATAAAGCCTGTCTTGCAGATATCAAAAATTCGTCCATCGATAATCACACTGGTGTCTAATAATTTTGGGATTGCCGCTCCTTTTCTTTTCGGAGAGCGTTTCTGACTAACTGGCGTATTTGCTTCTTTTTCCCGTTTGACACTTTGAAAAGCAAGCAAAATCTCTTCTCGCTTTTTGATTGCCAGAATAAATCCAAGGTAGCCCAAAACAATATAGCTGACAATCGTTAAAATTGTACCAACCCATGGAAAAGGAATTTGAACAAAAGCAAAACTGATTAACATTGCAATAACCAAACCAATAATCAAACCGCCTAGGCCAAAGCCGATATCGATGAGCCGAACATTTTCCATGCTTGCTTCAGCAATTTTTGCCAGCTTTTTAACGCCTTTGAGCATTAGCGGAAATAGGATGAAAAAAATAAGTCCAAATACAATAATGAGAGCCACATAAACGAATACTTCAAATTCCGTACTCAAGCTCAAATTGAATGGTTCCAGAATCCATGTATTCGAAAAGATCACACTCGCCAATGCCATACCGACAAGCATTCCAATAATAGCAAAGGATACTCTAAGTATCTTTTGTATCATTACATTCACCTCCTTTCATTATGTTTATCTAAAATTATAACATCTAATTCTTAAAAGTACACTATTAAACATAACAAAAGGCGTGAAATCACGCCTCGCTGTTTACTGAACTATTAATTAGTTCTAATATTTCATCTTTATCCCGATTTTGAATTAAAACCATTTCACTGACGATAAAATTTCTGGCACTATTCAACATCTTCTTTTCTCCGGTTGAAAGACCCTTTTGGCGATCCAGCAAGATAAGATTTTTTACCACCTTTGCCACTTCGAAGATATCTCCGGTTTTTAATCTCTCAAGATGTTCTCGATACCGTCGGTTCCAGTTTTTTTCCATTTCATCCATTGGCAATTTTAAAGTCTCTATCATATCGTCAATTATGGGCTGAGTAACAATATTTCTAACCCCAATTTCATCAACTTTATCCACAGGTACTAGAATCTGCAAACCTTCAGACACAATCTGCATGATATAATAAGGTTTTGTTTCTTCAAATATCTCACGTTCTTCAATCGCTTCAATAACACCTGCTCCGTGCATTGGATAAACAATTTTATCACCGACTTTATACATTTTTAACACTCCTATCGTTGATTCATGTTCTTATTATACCATAAAAAAAACGAATAAGCTTTTCATTCTATAAAAATTTTATCCTTATGTCAATATTTATTTTAAATAATCATCGTTAAACTGATCCGTTTTCGTTTTAAGTCAACCGCGAGCACTTTAACCGTCACCACGTCCCCGAGGGAAAGAACTTCCGTTGGGTGATGTATGTACCGATCGGTAATCTGAGAAATGTGCACCAGGCCATCTTGATGCACTCCGATATCTACAAATGCGCCAAAATCAATAACATTACGTACCGTACCGATCAGCTCCATATCGACTTTCAAATCTTCCATCGATAACACATCAGATCTTAAATGAGGCTTTGGCGCATTCTCCCGGGGATCACGCCCCGGCTTTTGTAATTCTTTCATAATATCACGTAGGGTTGGCACACCGATTTCCAATTGGCTGGCCATTTCAGAATAGTTCATATCCTTAAACAACTCTTGGTCTTTGTTTCCCAATTGTTCTTTTTTAATGCCTTTTAGTTTCAAAAGTTTTTCCACACTTTTGTACGTTTCCGGATGAACCCCGGTGTTGTCTAAAACATTGTCGCCGTCATCAATTCGCAGGAATCCTGCGCACTGTTCAAAAGCTTTGGACCCCAGTCCTTTAACCTTAAGCAATTCTTTTCTGTTTTTTAATGGGCCAACGGTATCACGATAGTCCAAAATATTTTTGGCAATGGTTTTATTTACGCCTGCCACATACTTTAATAACGAAACCGAGGCACGATTAACATTAACTCCAACATTGTTTACCGCATCTTCCACCGTAGCTTCCAAAACACGTTCCAGCTCTTTTTGATTAACATCATGTTGATATTGTCCCACACCAATATGTTTGGGATCAATTTTCACAAGTTCAGATAATGGATCCTGAAGTCGTCCGCCAATGGAAATGGCCCCGCGAATGGAAACATTAATATCCGGATACTCTTCCGTCCCCAGTTCCGATGCTGAATAAACGGATGCACCGGCTTCATTAACAACGATATATTGAACTGGAACACTTGTTTTCTTAATGGCTTCGGCAACGAATTGTTCCGATTCCCGAGAAGCTGTCCCGTTTCCAATCGCAATAATATCAACCTGATGACGTTCAATCAGTCCTAAGAATTCCCTTTCAGCTTTTTCTATCTGGCCTTTTCCAAAGGTGGGATAGATGGTCGCATAATCTAAAACTTTTCCGGCCTTATCCAAAACCGCAATTTTACATCCGGTTCGGAAAGCAGGATCAAAGCCCATGGTTACTTTATCTTTAAATGGCGGCTGCAGCAAAAGTTTTCTTAGATTTAGCGCAAACATCTTAATGGCGCCTTCTTCGGCCCGTTCTTTCAAAGCCGTTCTTATTTCGCGTTCAATCGCTGGCGCAATCAGGCGGGAATAGCTGTCAATGATCGTTTTTAGCAAATACTCTGATGGATGATCCTTGACCAGTTCTTTTTTAAGATATTCCTCGATTTCTTCCGCCGGTGCTAATATTTTCACCGACAATGCTTTTTTCTTTTCTCCGCGATTGATAGCCAATATTCGGTGATCCTTGATTGTTTTAATCGCTTCGGTATGATCGAAATACATCTCAAGTTCTGTGTTTTCTTCTTCTTTACCCTTGACCACGGTGGAACGGATCTGTCCTTTTTCATAGGTTCTTTTACGGATAACCCCGCGGTATGTTCCATTGTCCGATATAATTTCCGCGATAATATCCATGGCATATTGGAAAACTGCTTCAAGGGAATTGATTTCTTTTTCTTCGTCAATGTACTTATTCGCCGCTTCGGCTAATTCCGATTCGGTAAGTTTTTGCGCTAAAATTTGAATGGCAAAAGGTTCTAAGCCCTTTTCTCGGGCTATGGATGCTCTGGTTTTTTTCTTTTGCTTGTAAGGAAGATAAAGGTCCTCAACTTCCTGTAGCGTTTTAACTTTTATAATAGCGGCACTAAGCTCCGGGGTGAGTTTTCCCTGTTCTTCAATGCTGTTACAAACCTCTTCTTTTCGTTTTTCCAATTTTCTCAGATAAGTCAGGCGAACGTCCAAATCTCTTAAAAGAGCGTCGCTTAAATCGCCGGTTACTTCTTTTCGGTATCTGGCAATAAATGGAATGGTATTGCCGCCATCAATTAAATTAATGGTGTCTGCGACTTGTTGAGGCCTTATTGAAAATTCTTTTGCTAATTGATTGATTATATATTCCACAAAATTCTCCATTCTTGATTGAAAAAATAATAGTTTTCAACATTTAGATTTGTCTACACTAAAATAATAGTTTAACATTTTTTCGAAATAATCACAAATTTTCTCTATGGTCGGGGTTTAAAACAGGCTCTTTAGCACATCTGGGCGGTCACATAAATAAGCTGTTGCTTAAATTTATCAATTCTTAAGTGCGGTTTGTCAAAAGATATCGTTCATGATAAAATATCCTCCAGCAAATGAAAAGGAGCACCCAAATGGCAATAAAATTTATTGTGGATTCCATGTGTGATACCAACAGCAATATCTTAAGTCGTTATGAATTTGATATCCTCCCCATTCCAATAACGCTTGATGATAAAACATATTTTGATGGAATCGATATAACCCCTGAAATGATCGTGGATTTTGTAAATAACAATAAAAAATTGTTTCCAAAAACTGCTCAAATACAACCTCTCGCTACCATTGATATAATTGAAATGCACCTTAAAAATGATGATGATGTTATTTATTTAGCCTTTTCCTCAAAACTTTCCGGCACTTACCAGACAGCCAGGCTTTTAGCAAAAGATTTGCAGGAGAAATACCCTCAACGTAAAATAACCATTATTGATTCTCTTTCTGCCACCACTGGTACCGCTCTGATTTTGTACCAGGGTCTTAAACTAAATAAGCTTAACCGTTCCTATGAAGAAATTATTGAAACCATGACATTTCTTTCTCAGCATGTTCAAATCTTTTTTATGGTTGGGGATATTAAATGGTTGGCTCAAGGCGGTCGAATCAGCCGTAATGCCGCCATGCTTGGGGATATGTTGAAAATTGTGCCAATCCTCTATTTTAATGATGGTGAAATACTCGTCTATGAAAAAATACGCGGACAGAAAAAAGCGCTGAGGAAACTCCTGGCGACTGTTGAAGAAAAAACGGAAGAAAATAAAGAACAGATTATCGGCTTTATTGAAAGCACTGCTCCTGATCTCCAGGAAAAAGCGAAAAGGCACCTTGAAAAAGAACTGGGAACGAAGAATTTCATGATTCCCAAAGGAGCGGGTGCCGCTCTCACCGTTCACATTGGACCCCATTGTCTGGGAATTATGTTTTTTGATGAACTTCCTGATAATTACGTCAACGTTTGTCCGTAATTTAAAAAAAATCCGACAATAACCTATCAATAATGCAACCAGACCTCTTAAGGTTTATCAACACTCTCGTCATTAATAAGCTTGTAATATCTAAAAAACCGCCAATTCGTGGAAAATGCTCCATGAATTAGCGGTTAATTTTTTTCTATTTCTTTGATTTAATCAGATTAATCAATCCTCCGGCCAGAAGCATTTCTTTTTGTCGCTGAGACACTTCCAAATCCATAATATAGGTTAATCCTTTTGTTTTATTAACCAAATTTGCTTTACCGGCTTTTACTGCATCCAGGGCATTTTCAATGACTAATTCATCCCCTAAAGAAATGGTATCATAATCCGCTTCATTTTCAAACACGAGGGGTAAAATCCCATTATTAATCAGGTTGTTCTTATGGATACGCGCAAAAGATTTAACAGCAACACCTTTAATTCCAAGGAATACCGGTGCTAATGCGGCATGTTCGCGACTGGATCCTTGTCCGTAATTTGATCCTCCGACAATAAATCCGCCGCCGTTATCTAGTGCCCGTTGTGGAAATTCCGGATCACAGGGGGCCAGGCAATAGTTTGACAGATAGGGAATATTGGAACGATAAGGCAGTAATTTAGCATTGGACGGCATAATATGGTCCGTCGTAATATTGTCTTCCACAACGATTAACGCCTTTCCTGCCACTATGTCTTTCAGCGGTTTTGTCGCTGGGAAAGGTTTGATGTTTGGTCCTTTGACAACTTCAATTTGAGTGCCTTCCGGAGCAGGTTCCATTACCATGGTGTCGTTGATTAAAAAGTTATCCGGCATAGAAATTTCAGGCAGTTTTACTTTTCCAAGCGGATTGGTCAATACCCCTTCAATAGCAGAAATTGCGGCTGCTTCAGGACTCAATAAATAAACATCTGCTGATGGGGTTCCTGATCGGCCAAAAAAGTTTCGGTTAAATGTTCTTAACGAAACCGCATTGGTTGATGGTGCCTGGCCCATTCCAATACAGGGCCCGCAGCCGCATTCCAAAACGCGTGCTCCGGCATTAAGAAAATCTGCCAATGCTCCATTTTGCGCCAGCATGGTCAATACCTGCTTTGATCCCGGTGCGATGACTAAGGATACATTTTCGGCAATGGTTTTTCCCCGAAGAATTTCCGCGACTTTCATCAGATCCAACCATGAAGAGTTGGTGCAGCTGCCGATTGCAACCTGGTCAATGACCATTCCTTCAATTTCTGAAATTTTAACGACTTTATCCGGGCTGTGGGGACAGGCCGTCAACGGTTCTAAATGATCCATATCGACCTTTACCTCTTCATCAAAAACAGCATCGGTATCGGCTGCTAATGGTTTGAAGTCTGTACCCCGGCCCTGGGCTTCTAAAAACTTCCTTGTCATCTCATCTGATGGGAATACAGAAGTTGTTGCGCCGAGCTCTGCACCCATGTTGGTGATGGTGGCACGTTCCGGAACGGTTAATGTTTTTACCCCTTCGCCGGTGTATTCAAATACCTTATTCACGCCGCCTTTTACCGTACATTGCCGCAAGACTTCCAAAATCACGTCTTTGGAAGAAACACCTGATCGAAGTTTTCCTGTCAATTCGACCTTCACCACTTTAGGCATGGTGATATAGTAAGGGTCACCTGCCATGGCAACCGCTACATCAAGTCCGCCGGCACCAATGGCCAGCATCCCGATGCCACCACCTGTTGGGGTATGGCTGTCTGATCCCAACAGGGTATCCCCGGGAACTCCAAAGCGTTCAATTTCAACCTGGTGGCATATTCCATTACCGGGTCGCGAATAATAAATACCGTGCTTTTTAGCAACACTTTGAATATAACGGTGATCATCCATGTTTTCAGGACCCTCCTGAAGCATGTTATGATCAATGTAAGCCAAGGATTTTTTTGTTTTTACCCGTGGCACCTCCATTGCTTCAAACTGTAAATAGGCCATGGTTCCAGTTGAATCCTGGGTTAAGGTTTGATCGATACGAATACCGATTTCTTCACCTTTTATCATCTCTCCAACGACAAGGTGTGCGGCAATAATTTTTTCTGTTAACGTTTTTCCCATTTAATTTACTATTTCCTTCCTTTAAAAAAGCATGTTTTTATGTGATCCTACTAACCTTAAATTCTTTTCGAATAATTATACCATTTTTGGGGCTATATTTCCATATTTTTGCTTTCTGTGTTTCTCTTCATTTATCAAATAAACTATGATATACTAAACCTCAATGAACACAATCGATTTTGAATGGATTTGGTAGGTGCTATGACCTTTTTGAAATGCTTCAGCCGCTTTCTAATAACCCAGGGGAAAAAGAATAATATTATCAATCTTTCTGCGCAAATGTCTTATCGCGCACTTTTGGCTTTCATTCCTTTCATCATGCTTCTTTACAATCTTATTAACTGGTTTTCCATTGAAATCAACACCACGCTTGTATTCGTGCTTTCTGAAATATTACCAACGTCTATTATGAATTATGTTTATTTATCGATGGAAAACGCCAATACTATTTCCTTTTCTTTTGGAACCAATCTGTTGATTGGATTCTTTATTTTTTATGCGTCTGTATCTGCCATGCATTCTCTGATTCAATCTTTAAATTATATCTTTGAACAGAATGAAACCCGTGGCATCATTGCCCTTTGGATTCAATCGGTCCTTTATCTGTTCTTGTTTCTTTCGATTATTGTTTTGACGCTTTTTTTCTATATTTTTGGTGAAAAATTATTTGATTTTATTTTTACCGTGTTCAATCTCTCAGGAATATTTACCCTGTTTATTGCTGTTTTCAGTTGTATCTATCTTGTCTTTGTCACCACGTTCATTTTTACTTTTATTTATATGTTTGCTCCTAAAAATCATCTTACCTTTCTGGAGGCCTTTCCCGGCGGCTTATTTGTGAGTATTTGTTGGTTTTCAATTCTTTTTATTTATGCCCTTTTCGCAAATTCAATTTTAGATTATGCAACCTTTTCGATCAACCTGCAAGGACCCTTTTCACTTTTTTTTGTCATCTATATTATTTGCTTTACGCTCGCCTTGGGAGGCGTTGTTAATCTTTTTTCGGTCAAACTATTAGCTCTACGAGAAAGGAAGGTACAGGATGATTGAACGCCTGCAAAATTTAAAAATTATTAAACTTGTTTTCTTTTTTAAAAAAGATTTTGAAAATACCGATTTCTCAGGAATTTGTTCCCAAATGTCCTTTTATCTTTTGATGGCTTTTTTCCCTTTGCTTCTTTTTCTTATTTCCTTTGTCGGGAAAATTGTAAAGCCTTTTGAATCATATCTGTATGAAATTTTAAAGGTTTTTTTACCCAACCTTTCCTATACTTACGTTACCAATCTGTTGAATTCCATGACCAGTCAATTTTCAAATTCCAATTACAGTCTTATTGTGATTTCATTTTTCTTTTCCTCCCTGGCTGCCAGAGCTATTATGACTGGGCTTAATCAAACCTATGGTCGAGAAGAAACCCGTAGTCTCGGTCGGATATGGTCATTATCTTTTTTATTCACCATCCTATTTACTTTAGCAATCCTTCTCATCGTCATCGCCTACATCTTCAGTGCCGACATCGGCGCCATTATTTTTAAAAACCTTGGAGCCCCGACGTTTTATTCGCCTTCCATCCGTCTCTTTGCTGTTGTTTTTTCCTGGTTGGCTTCGACGCTTATTTTCAATATGATTTATGTTGCCGCACCTGCCCAGCCACTAAGATTTTTAGAAGGATTGCCTGGTGCTTTATTTGCAACAGCCGGCCTTAATATTGCTTTTAGAGTATTCACCTGGTTTGTCAACAACTCGACAAAATACAGTACTTTATATGGAAATCTCGGGGGTCTTTTTGCTCTATTGGTTGGGTTGTATTTCATTTGTGTGATTCTTAATCTCGGTGGAAAAATTAATTTATACTGGTCATTATACAAAATCAAAGCAATGTAATGTCATAAAATAGTCCAGCTGTTACACTTTGTGCTTAATTGTTAAGAAGAATTTACTTTGTTTAAAAAAACGCACTATCATTATCTTAGGATTGTGATAAAATATTGACAATAGCAATATTAAATTTTTATGCTTTCTCTAATTATATATATTGAAAGGACTGCTGCATTATGAATGAAAAATATGTCGATACCAATTCAACCCAAAACAGACGTTTCCTTAGTTACCATTATTTTGGTTCACACCTTAATGAAGACGGTGTTATCTTTCGAACCTGGGCTCCTAATGCTCAGGGTATCTCTGTTGTCGGTGATTTCAACAATTGGGAGATTCATCAAAATGCGATGACTTTAATAGAGGGTTCTCACGGAATTTGGGAGCTTTTTATGCCTGGATTGACTTCAGGAATGCTTTACAAATATGCAGTCAAACAACATAACGGAGAAATTGCTTATAAAGCAGATCCCTACGCTTTTTATAGTGAAGTTAAGCCCAAAACGGCTTCAATTATTTGGGATCTCTCAAACTATTCCTGGAGAGATGAAGGATGGCTAAAAAAAAGAAGTTCTGTTAATTGGCTTAAAATGCCGATTAATATTTATGAAGCTCATCTTGGAAGCTGGAAGCGAAATGAAAATGGTGACTACCTCACCTACCATGAACTTGCCGAACAATTAATTCCTTATCTGCTGGAAATGAATTATACCCACATTGAACTTATGCCCATTATGGAGCACCCTTTTGATGGCTCCTGGGGCTATCAGCTGACTGGCTATTATGCCGCCACCAGTCGTTATGGTGATCCCCATGGCTTAATGCATTTTATCGACACCTGTCACCAATCCGGCATTGGAGTTATTCTTGATTGGGTTCCCGGGCACTTCTGCAAAGATGCGCATGGACTCTATCAGTTTGACGGTACCGAGCAATATGAATTTTCTGAACATCATCAATGGGGTACCATGGAATTTGATTATGGAAAATCCGAAGTTTTGGATTTTCTTATTTCCAATGCCTATTTTTGGTTTGATCTGTACCACGCTGATGGCCTTCGTATTGATGGCGTTGCAAGCATGATTGAATTGAATCATGGACTGGAGGGCGAACGCTATCACAACGCTCAGGGCGGCACCGATCGTCTTGAAGCCCTGTCCTTTTTACGGGAGTTAAACACCATTATTTTTAAGGATTATCCGTTTGCGCTAATGTCCGCAGAAGACTCCACTTCCTTTCCTTTGGTTACCTGGCCAGTGGATAAAGGCGGTCTCGGTTTTAACTTAAAATGGGATATGGGTTGGATGCATGATACTCTGAATTACATGAAAACCGATCCCTATTTTAGAAACAGATTTCATGACCTGTTAACATTTTCCATGGCCTATGCCTTTAACGAAAATTTTGTCCTTCCTCTTTCACATGACGAGGTGGTCCATAGCAAAAGAACCATTCTTGACAAAATGTTTGGGGATTATAATATGAAATTTGATCAATTCCGTCTTTTATTCGGTTATATGATGACGCATCCTGGAAAAAAGCTTTCCTTCATGGGGAATGAATTTGCACCTTTTTTGGAATGGCGTGTGGATGAATCCTTGGAATGGTTCCTGCTCGAATATGAGAAGCACCGTCAAATTCAGACTTATATTAAAGATCTCAATAAATTTTACTTAAAAGAAAAAGCCCTCTGGACCTGCGACCATAGTTGGGATGGTTTTAAATGGCTGGAACCTGATAATCGCAATCAGAGTATTCTTATTTTTAAACGCATGAGCACAGATGAAAACGATGACCTTATTGTCATTATAAACTTTTGCCCATTAAATTATATCGATTACCGGGTTGGTGTTCCTGGCAAAGGAAACTATCGTTTAGCTTTTAATTCTGATGAACTTATCTACGGAGGCACTGGTTTTAAGATGAAAAAAACTATGAAAAGCCAAGCCATCCCGCTTCATGAAGAAGATAGTTCTGTATCCATTAACATTCCGCCTTCATCGTTTGTTGTATTAAAAGGAATTGTACCCAGACAACATTCAAATAAAGGCACTGACTCTCATACCAAATCCAAACTAAAAAATAAGAACTAATATTGTTAGCGTGTTGGCAAGCCTCAATTTTAATAAAAAAGTTAAATTTTATTTATTTGACTTTGTCTCAATCTTAATTACTTTTAATCTTGAAAGGAAAAAACATGAATTCTTCAGAAAAACAAAAAAGAAAAGAAGCTTTTAAAGCGGACTATATCAATAAAATCGAAGAGGTTTCCGGGAATTGTTTAATAGAATCTTCAGTTCTTAAACAATATCAAGCTTTAGCTGAACTAGTCATGGACAATGTTACCACCCAATGGGCCAAAACAAATACCCAGTATAATAAACAACAAACCAAACAGGTCTACTTTTTTTCCATCGAATTTCTCATCGGGCGACTGCTTAAAACCTATATAAATAATATCGATATGGAAGATGTGGTTACTGAAAGTCTTGAAGAACTGGGCTTAGACTATACCGCTATATTGGAACAAGAGTCAGACCCCGGTTTAGGCAACGGTGGTTTAGGCCGATTGATGGCTTGTTATTTAGATTCCTCCGCCGCCATGGGGATGCCTGCCCATGGCAATGGTATTCGCTACAAATACGGACTCTTTGAACAACGCATTATTAATGGTGAACAGGTTGAAGTCGCAGATAACTGGTTAAAAAACGGCTATCCGTTTGAAATCAGAAAACCGGATAAATCTGTTATTGTAAAATATTATGGTTCCCTCCATTCTGAAAATATTAACGGTAACTTAACTTTTATCCATGAAGATTATGAACCGATCATGGCTGTTCCCTATGATATCCCAGTAAAAGGCTACCATAATGAAACGGTTAATTCCCTGCGTCTTTGGAGCGCCGAACCGATTGATGGTTTTGATCTTCCAACCTTTAATCAGGGGCAATTTTTATACGCCGTTCGCCAAAAATCCGAGGCCGAAGCGATCAGCCAAATTCTTTATCCCAATGACAGTGGTTTTGACGGAAAGCTTCTCCGTTTAAAACAAGAATATTTCTTTGTGTGTGCCGGATTAAAGCGCATCGTTTCACATTATAAAAGAAACAATAGTAACTCGGTGGATGGTTTTGGTGAAAAAATTTGCATTCATATTAATGATACCCATCCTGCAATGTGTGGTCCTGAACTCATGCGTATCCTTATGGATGAGGAAGGTCTTAGTTGGAATGATGCCTGGAAAATGACATTATCGGCCCTTAGCTTTACCAACCATACCGTACTTCCTGAAGCTTTGGAAAAATGGCCAATCGATATGATGAATAAACTGCTCCCTCGAATTTATATGATTGTCGAAGAAATCAATCGCCGTTTTATTGAAGAGCTTGATGCCTGCTACCCAAATAATATGGAGCGCAATCATTCCTTATCCATCATTAGAGATGGCCAGGTTCATATGGCAAGTTTGTCTATTGTAACCAGCCATTCTGTCAATGGTGTTGCTTCACTTCATAGCAAGATACTGCGGGAAGAAACATTTAATGGTTTTTATCAAGTTTTTCCCGAACGTTTCCACTCTGTCACCAACGGTGTAAGTCCTCGCCGATTTCTCATGCATAGCAATCCAAAACTTAAAAGCCTTTTAAATGAGTCCATCGGCACCGAATGGGAAAAAAATCTCTTCCAACTAAAGAAACTTTTGAATTATATCAACGATCCTGTGTTCTATGAGAAATTCAATGCCATTAAACTTACAAACAAAGTTTATCTTGCCGACTATATTACTAACCATATTGGCATCAGCGTTGATCCAACCTCAATTTTTGATATCCAGGTTAAGCGTATCCATGAATATAAACGACAGCTGTTGAATGCTCTTCATGTACTGTACTTATACAACCGACTTAAAGAAAATCCAAACTTGGAAATGGCGCCACGAACCTTTATTTTTGCTGGGAAAGCTGCTCCCGCCTATTATTTTGCCAAAGATATTATCAAACTCATCAATGCTATCGCTTATATGGTCAATAATGACAAAGCCGTTCAGGATAAACTGAAAGTAGTTTTTCTTGCCAATTTCAATGTTTCATTAGCTGAAATCATTTATCCTTCTGCCAATGTTTCGGAACAAATTTCTACTGCTGGAAAAGAGGCTTCTGGAACAAGCAACATGAAATTCATGATGAATGGCGCCATTACATTGGGTACCATGGACGGCGCTAATATTGAAATTTCAGAGGCTGTTGGACCGACTAACATTGTCACTTTTGGACTTACTTCTGATGAAGTATCCCACTACCAAAAATACGGAGGTTATCACTCAGTTGATATCTTTGAACAAGACCCGCGTATCCAGGAAGTGATGCATCAGTTAGTGGATGGCACTCTGGGTTTCGGACTAAACTTCCAATCGATCTATGATTCACTTTTATTGTATAATGATCCCTATTTTGTGCTTAAAGATTTTAATGCTTATACTGACGCTCAGAATCGAATTGATCAGCTTTTCCGCAACAATAAAACATGGACAAAAATGTCCATCAGCAACATTGCCCAGTCTGGAATGTTCTCAAGTGATCGTTCAATTGCAGATTACCAACGTGAAATTTGGAAAATAAAGTAAGGAGGAAAAATGAATACTGAATGTGTTGCAATGCTTCTGGCAGGTGGACAGGGAAGTCGTTTAGGCGACCTGACCATTAACAACGCCAAACCCGCCGTTTTGTTTGGAGGAAAATATCGCATCATCGATTTTCCTCTAAGTAACTGCATGAATTCCGACATCGATGTAGTCGGTGTTCTCACCCAATATCGACCCTATATTTTAAACAACTATATCGGTGATGGTTCTGCCTGGGCTTTAGATCAAATTCAGGGTGGTGCCCATATCCTCCCGCCTTATATGGGACAAAAAGGAGGAAAATGGTATTCGGGAACGGCCGATGCCATTTATCAAAATATTGATTTCATCGAAAACTTCAATCCTGAATTTGTCCTTGTCCTATCTGGCGATCATATTTATAAAATGGATTACTCCAAAATGCTCTGCTTCCATAAAGCGAAGCAAGCTGACCTCAGTATTGCCGTCATGGATGTGCCTTGGGAAGATGCCCATCGTTTTGGAATCGTTAACACCGATGAAGAAGAACGTATTCAGGCCTTTCAGGAAAAACCGGCAATACCAAAAAGCAACAAAGCATCCATGGGAATTTATGTTTTTTCCTGGGAAATACTAAAAAAAGCCCTCCAGGAAGATGCTGGGAATCGTGAATCCGAGCATGATTTTGGTAATGATGTTATTCCTATGCTCTATGAAAGTAACAAACGTATCTATGCCTATCCTTACTCTGGCTATTGGCGAGACGTCGGTACGATTCAAAGCTATTTTGATGCCAATATGGATCTTTTAGATCCATATTGTGAATTTGATCTAACCGACCGCAATTTTCGGATTTTTTCAAATAATATCAGTCGCCATCCACAATTCATCGGTCCTGAAGCTAAAATAAGCAATAGTCTAATTTGTGATGGTTGTATTATCTGTGGTCAAGTTGAACACTCGATACTATCCCATGATGTCCGTATTCATCGACATAATATCCTAAAAAATGTTATTGTTCACACTGGTGCTATTATTGAAGATGGCGCAATTCTGGAAAACTGTATCCTGGGAGGCAGAGCGAGAATCAAGGGTGATGTCCGGTTAATTGCTGATGAATTAGAATCAGTTCCTCAAATTCACGTCATTAATTCCTGAAAGGAGCGACTTACAATGAAAAATGCAATAGGTCTTATTCTAAATATTGACTGCGAAGATCCTTCTCTAAAAGAGTTTCTTCAACATCGCAGTTTAAGCACTCTACCTTTTGGGGGACGTTATCGACTCATTGACTTCGCCCTTTCCAATATGGTTAATTCCGGTTTATCCCATATCGGTGTCATCGGCAGTAACAAATACAATTCTCTTGTTGATCACCTTGGAACTGGAAAGGAATGGTCACTCAGTCGGAAAACACAAGATCTCTCCATTCTTGCCGGTGCCAATAGCGGTCGACTAGGGCATAAAATGAAAGTTAATCTTAAAGATCTACAAAACAATCGAGATTTTTTAGAAAATGCTTCTGGCGAACATGTGATCATTTCTCCCCCTAACCATATCACCTCCTTTGATTATAGAAATGCCTATGAAATTCATTCACAAAATAACAGTGATGTCACTCTGATTTATAAAAAGGATGATTCAACCTATCATCTGCATGATGATGATATCTATTTGGATCTTTATAATAAACGGGTCTCCTCAATTTATTATAAAAAAGAACAGCAAACTAACTACTTCTTTACAGAAATGCTGATTATAAAAAAATCGATCTTAATCCAATTTTTGGATCTTTGTGAATGCATCGGTGATTGGGATTTAATGGATATGATCGCAATAAATCTTGATACTCTCCGGGTGTTCAGTGCTGAACACACCGGTTATTTGAAACGGATTAAGACCTTGGAAAACTACATGAAGGCCAGTATGGATTTACTTGAATACGATATCATGCAAGAGCTCTTCCTTAAAAAAGCTTCTATTCACACCAAAATCAAGGATAATCACCCCAGCATTTATCGCGACTCTTCCAGCGTCTCCCACTCCATTGTTGGAAGTGGTTGCAATATTGATGGCACCATCTTTCATAGTATTATTTTTAGGGACATCATTATGGGTTCCGGTTCACAAATAAAGAACAGTATTATCATGCAAAAATGCAAAATCGGCAACCATGTTACCCTGGATTATGTTGTTATGGACAAAGATACAAAAATTAGTGATTATACCACCCTGATTGGCAAACCTCACGATCCCATTATTATCAAGAAAGGTACGGTGATATAAAATGTTGAACGTCTTATTTGTGGCTTCAGAAGCTTATCCCTTTGCTAAAAGCGGCGGACTGGGTGACGTCATTGGCGCCCTTCCAAAATCTTTTCCTGATGATGTTGATGTCCGGGTTATTCTTCCCTTTTACAGTACCATACCGGAAGAATTAAAAAGGAACATCAAATTCCTTGATCACTTTCATATTCAGATGAATAATACTTTATACTATTGCGGTATTTTATCGTGCGAATATGAAGGGATTACTTTTTATTTTATTGATAACGAGTCTTTTTTTAAACGTCCTTCTCTTTATAATTACTTTGATGATGGTGAACGCTTTCTCTATTTTTGCCGGGCTGTACTGGATTCGATTCCGTCGCTCAATTTTGATCCGGACATCATCCATTGCAATGACTGGCAAACGGCCGCGATCCCTTACCTGCTTAAACATCAATATCGGACCGCTTTTCCAAATACAAAAAGTGTCTTTACCATACATAACATAAAATATCAGGGTATTTATGGTTTCAATGATATCAGTAAATACCTTCATCTCGGTTTTCTGCCTTCAGATTTGGAATATTACGGAAAAATAAACCTCCTGAAAGGGGCTTTATACTCTGCTGATCTTATCACTACCGTAAGTCCTACTTATGTGCAGGAGATCAAAAATTCTTTCTATGGAGAAGGTCTTGAGCATGTCATTCAACATGTCGGCGATCATGTTGTGGGCATCCTCAATGGCATTGATGAAGCCCTTTATGACCCGAAAACTGATCCTGCATTATTTATCCCTTATGCTAACCCGAAAAAGAAAAAAAATGAAAATAAAAAAGCCCTCCAGGAATACCTGGACCTCCCGATACGGGAAGATGTCCCAATGGTTTCAATGATTACCCGTCTGGTTGAACAAAAGGGACTTGATCTTGTGGCCAACGTTATTCATGAAATTTTACAGCTGGATTTGCAGCTTGTTATTTTAGGCACTGGGGATTCAAATTACGAAAATTTACTCAGGAGCATCGCTTATAACTATCCTGATAAAATGATTACCATCATTGACTTTGATGAACCGCTTTCCCGCAAAATATATGCTGCCAGCGATTTCTTTTTAATGCCCTCAAGATTTGAGCCCTGCGGTTTATCCCAAATGATTGCCATGCGTTATGGTGCTGTCCCAATTGTCAGAGAAACCGGTGGCCTTAAAGACACCGTAACTTATTTCAATTCTAAAACTAAAGAAGGAAATGGTTTTAGTTTTGCAACTTATAATGCTCACGATATGCTTTTCACCATTCAAAAAGCAATTGCAATTTATCACAATGAACCTAAAACTTTTAATCTCATTGTTAATAATGCTTTTAACTCTCATTTTGATTGGAAGAATTCTGCACAGGTTTACCTGTCTTATTACAAAAAATTAAAGGAAGTGTAATATGATGAACTTTATACATAATTCCTGGGATCTGAAATACCGCGATCCATTTGGTGCCCTCCCTATAGGAAGTTTGGTTACCCTAAGGATTTATGGTCAAAATCTCAGCAGTGTTCAGTTGCGAACATTATTTAATGAAAATGAAGTTTTCTATTCCATGAGTCCTTCAACTTCTTTATATATGTGGGAAGTAACATTTAAAATACCGGATTCCACCGGCATCTTATGGTATGATTTTAAATTTGAAACAGGCGACAATACCTTTACCTATGGAACAAAAGGAAACCGAATAGGGGGCGATGGACAAATCTATAAAGATATTCCCCCTTCCTACCAGATTACCATCTATGAATCAAAACGAACCACACCGGAATGGTATAAACAAGGAATTATGTATCAAATATTTCCGGATCGCTTTAACCGAGGCTCTGATTTTAATCTTGATTGCTTTCAAAAAACGACAATTCTCCATCCCCAATGGAGTGATTCTCCCCATTATTATAAAGATAACACTGGTCATATTGAATACTGGGATTTTTTCGGAGGAACTTTGGCTGGGATTACCGAAAAACTAGATTATCTGAAAAGTCTCAATGTTTCAATAATTTATCTTAATCCTATTTTCAAATCAAAAAGTAATCATCGTTATGATACTGGAGATTATATGAGCATTGAGCCCATACTGGGAAACATGGGGAACTTTGAAACACTTATGGAAGAATGTAAAAAGCGGGATATCTTTATAATATTGGATGGTGTTTTCAATCATACCGGGGATGACAGCATTTACTTCAACCGATATGGTCATTATCCTGGACTTGGCGCTTACCAATCGACCGAATCGCCATATTATGATTGGTATTCATTTTCCCAATATCCCAACGCTTACACCTGTTGGTGGGGAATCGATGCCATGCCTAATATTAACGAACTAAATCAGGACTTCCAGTCATTTATTTTTAAAAATCATAACAGCGTTATTCGTCACTGGATGCGTGCAGGCGTCTCAGGCTGGCGTCTTGATGTCGCTGACGAACTTCCGGACCCTTTTATTGAAGGTCTGAAAACAGCTATGTTGGAAGAGAATTCAGAGAGTGTTCTGATTGGAGAAGTTTGGGAAGATGCTTCCCGAAAAGTCGCTTATAATCAATTAAGGACTTATTTTTCAGGTTTTGAACTGGATGCTGTCATGAATTATCCATTTCGCGAAACTTTTATTTCTTTTGTCATGGGAACTATAAGTGCACGTATTGCAACAATAACCATGATGTCTCTTTATGAAAATTATCCCCGTGAACAATTCATGGGGAATATGAATCTTATTGGCTCTCATGATCGATGCCGTGTTCTCACTGTTTTGGGAGAAGCTGATGAACATTCAAACCATGAGCTTTATCGTCTAAATAAAGATCAATACCGTTTAGCGCAAAAACGTCTTAAATTATTAAGTCTGCTCCAAATGACATTTCCAGGCGTCCCTTGTATTTACTATGGAGACGAAGCCGGTGTTGAGGGTTTCGAAGATCCCTACAATCGTGGCACTTATCCCTGGGGTAAAGAAGATGAAGAATTGATTGAATGGTACAAAAAAATCACTGAAATTCGTGCAAATAACGCCGTTTTTCAGGACGGATCATGGAACCCCTATGAATCCAGCGATGACCTTTTTGTTTTTGAAAGACGCAATGAAAACACTTGCTGTTTATGTCTTTTTAATCGCAGCCTCAAAGCCGTTCACCTTTTTCAATATCCGATTTTTTCTGAATGTAAAGGAACCAGTCTTCTAACCGGCAAACCTATTCCCTTGAATCCTGTTGTTCTTGAACCCCTGTCTTATCAAATTATTTCAATTAATCTTTAAAATATTAATTGTGCTACGCCGTCGTCGCGCCAGTCGCCAGATGCAAATTTTAAATAATACGTGAGTCTAAAACTGTAGGCGTACAACTCAGTCTCCGCTATCGCTGCGCCTTCGTCGCGGGCTTCGCCCTATAAAAAATAAGTGCCTAAGCATTGATTGTAAGCAAACTTACATCAACACTTAGGCACTTATTTTTTACACATCTTCATTTTTCACGTAAAATAAAAGTCCCGCAACGTCCTATCCTCCCAGGCAGTTACCCACCAAGTACTTTCGGCGCTGGAAGACTTTACTTCTGTGTTCGGTATGGGAACAGGTGTNGCCCTNGCCC
>JGI24143J45723_1000062_pt1 | contig 54077 bp, 50 predicted proteins | sample BarGraIncu00432A_FD_45723 | JGI IMG/M metagenome (IMG submission 45723) | reverse complement strand
CCCGCCATGAGCGTCAACATAGTCTGCTTCCGGATATTTTTTACGAAGCATCTCAAAATTACCGACTTCGACAATCTTTGAATCTTCCATGACAACCGCACCGTGTTCGATCATCGGACGTTGTGCATCTCGTGTAAAAACTGTTCCTTCTCCAAGCAGTATCATGTTTTTTTCCTTTCAACTAAAAATCAAAAACACATCGGCGTTATTATAAAAAATCATCTCCCGAAGTCTTTTCAGTAGGTGTTTAGAAGGAAGTTCGTGAATCCCGAACTTCCATGGTCCTAATTATTTATTTAGATCTGCGATACATTCGATTTCAACCTTACCGTCTTTTGGCAAGGCTTTTACAGCAACACATGAACGGGCAGGATTTTCGCCTTGGAAGAACTTCCCATAAACTTCATTAACCGTTCCAAAATCACCCATATCGGTTAGAAAAATAGTAGTTTTAATGACGCTTTTGTAATCAATTCCTACTTCTGCCAATATTTCAGACATGTTTTTTAATGAGCAACGCGCCTGGTCAGCAACGCCTTCCGGTATTTCTCCTGTTTCCATGTTAATTCCCAACTGACCGGATACATAAAGTGTTCCATTTGCTTCAATCGCCTGTACATAAGGACCAATTGCTGCTGGTGCTTTTTCTGTATTAATAATTTTTTTTGCCATTTTGACTTTCTCCTTTTATAATTATAATTTTAATCATAATAACTTTCATGATCGTGTTCATGCTTATCGATTACAGATAATAATAATAAACATTTTTTAATAATTATCCAAAAGCATTCCAATCTCGTAATTGATAATTTATTATAGTTTTCAGATAACTATTTATCACTTTAATATTATATCAAGTTGTTAATAATAAATCAATCACAAAAAAAATATTTTTTGATTTTTAACAATATAAATTTTACTGTACATTCTCAACAGAATTTTTCAACTATTATTAACAATTTTGACCAGACTTTTTCCTGATTTATCTAAATTTATGGATTTTTTATTCGAAATAATGGTAGAATAAGATAAGATAGATTTAAATGAATTTCAAAATTTTTAATTTTTTAATATTAAAAGGGGAACATGTATGGAATGGGAAAAACTTTTAGCAGACACTCGAATTGGCAAAAAAATAGATCCACCTTATGATCCTGAAAAATATTATATGAGTGAATTTGAAAAAGACTATTGGCGCATTATTAACAGTGCCTCATTTCGTCGCTTGCAGGACAAAACGCAGGTGTTTCCTTTAGATAAAAGCGATTTTGTTAGAACCCGCCTGACCCACTCAATCGAAACATCATCTCTGGCTAAACAGTTGACGGCAATGATCACCAAAAATATTACCATTTACGAAAAAGACACACCCTATAAAATCACGTCGGATCAGGCCGTCTTAGCCGCCGATATTGCGATGTGCAGTGGGCTGCTGCACGATATTGGTAATCCCCCATTTGGCCATTTCGGTGAAGTTATTATTCGAGACTGGTTCAAAATCAATCTGGGAAATTACGCCTATAAAGATAAAATGTTAACGGATTGTCTTACGAAACACATGAAAAATGACTTATATAATTTTGAAGGTAACGCCCAGGCACTTCGCCTCGTTACAAAACTTCACCATGTCGATAGCGAATTTGGATTGAACTTAACCGCATCTGTATTGAATACCATTGTGAAATATCCGGTTGATTCCTTAACTTTTAACGAAAAAGATGCTGATGTTAAAAATCATAAGATCGGATATTATCTGTCTGAAAACGAAGAGTTTTCAAAGATCGCTGATATTACTGAGACAAAAATCAATCAAATTTATTATCGTCATCCTCTCACCTTTATTCTTGAAGCAGCAGATGATATTGCCTATGCTACCGCTGATCTTGAAGATGCCTTTAAAAAAGGTTTCTTTTCAATTGATACGTTTGTTGAGTTCTTTGAAAATGAACTTCATGAATATGAAAAAACAGGTCTTTTTACTAAGGTACAAATAGAAAAATCAAATTTACTAATTGAATATTTTGATGAATTAAAGCATCAATTTAAAAAAGAACACAGTAAAGAAATTATGATTTTTCAAAACTGGCTCAGTCATGTCCGGGATTGGCTCCTGTATTGTGCTGCTTATGGCTTTACACATTCTTATACAGAAATTATGGAAGGTACTTTTAAAAAAGATATTTTTGAAGAATCTTTTCATGGCGCAACGATATGTATTCTAAAAAGCGTGATGCACGAATTCGTCTATTCAACACCGAGCATTACAAAACTTGAATTGGCAGCTCAAAGTATCTTAAATTCTTTGCTCGATAAATTTATCCCTGCAATTATCTATTATAAAGAAGGAACTGAAACCAATCCTATGTATAAACAGACCAAAGCTGAACACAATTTAACAGATTTGATTTCGGAAAATTATAAAGAAAATTATCTGAAGTCAAAAACAGATGATCCAATATATGATTTGTATTTGCGTTTGCTTCTGGTCACAGATTTTATATGTGGCATGACAGATTCTTATGCCAAGAATCTCTATCAAGAATTAAATGGCATGAACTAAAATAGGGTTGATCCGTAGGCCCTAGTGCTGCTGAATCAAAAAAATTGGCCTTGAACTATTTCTAGAAGGTCAACCCTAAAAAAGAGCAAAAAAAGAACGGCGAAAACGCCGTTCTTATATTTCTTTTAAAATGGCAGGGGTATGAGGGCTCGAACCTCAGGCACACGGTTTTGGAGACCGTTGCTCTACCAACTGAGCTATACCCCTACTTTAGCAACTTCTATATTATATTCGCTTAAGCGATAAATGTCAATCTTTTTAGCCATTTAAAAAACAATTTTCATACTTTTAAATCGACTTTATTCAGAGTAAGAATTTCAGAATTAGCCTCAAGAATCGGATTAACTTCATCTCTGATAAAATCATCCACCTGTTCTGGAGCTCTTCCCACATAAAGTACCGGATCCAGTATCCCTTCAACATCTTTTTCTGCTAAATTAAAAGAAGAATCCTTCAAAATTCTTTCTATTAAATCATTTGCTTTTCCTTCAACTTTTACGGTATTCCCAGCTTCCATTGATAACACTCTGATTTTTTCATGCAGTTCCTGCCGATCGCCGCCACGTTTAACACCTTCCATGATAATGTTTTCCGTTACCATAAAAGGCAGTTCAGCATTGATATGCTGACGAATAACTTTAGGATACACAATCAGATTTTCTGAAATATTAATGGCAATCATTAAAATTGCATCGGATGCTAAAAAACTTTCCGGAATGCTGATTCGTCTATTTGCCGAATCATCCAGGGTTCGTTCAAACCACTGAGTTGAAGCGGTAATCGCCGGATTAAGCGAATTGACAATAATATAACGTGCCAGCGAACAAATACGTTCTGATCGCATCGGATTCCGTTTGTATGCCATGGCGGATGAACCAATCTGGCTTTTTTCAAAAGGTTCTTCCACCTCTTTCAGATGTTGCAGTAATCGAACATCTGTGGCAAATTTGCTCAGGCTCTGTGCAATACCGCTTAGAACATTCAACACCTGCGAATCAAATTTTCTTGAATAGGTCTGTCCGCTTACTGCAAATGATTTTTTGAAGCCCATTTTTTCAGCCACCAGATCATCCAGTCGTTTGACTTTCTCATGGTCGTTATCAAAAAGATCCATGAAACTCGCCTGAGTACCGGTCGTTCCCTTAACCCCTAAAAGTTTGACGTTGCTGATAATATGCTCAAGGTCGGCTAAATCCATTAATAAATCCTGAATCCATAGACATGCACGTTTCCCCACTGTAGTCAGCTGGGCCGGCTGAAAATGGGTAAAACCCAATGTCGGCAAACTTTTATGTTCCATCGCAAAAATAGACAAATGGTTAATCAGATTGATTAATAATTTACGGATATGCTTAAGTCCTTCCGTATAGACTATGACATCGGTATTATCTCCAACATATGCACTTGTCGCCCCCAGATGAATAATCCCTTTTGCTTTGGGACATTGGGCACCGTAGGTATGAACATGAGCCATGACGTCGTGTCGAAGCTCTTTTTCTTCTTTTGCGGCAAGCTCATAATCGATGTTATCAATATTTGATCGCAGTTCATCGATCTGTTCTTCTGTTATATTAAGGCCCAGCGCTCTTTCAGCTTCTGCCAAAACAACCCAGAGTTTTCGCCAGGTTTGAAACTTATTATCCGCTGAAAATATTTGTAGCATTTTTTTTGAAGAGTAGCGTTCTATTAAAGGGTTTTCGTAATATTCTTTCATAATAATTTCTTTCCTATTCAATTAATATTGGTTGATAAATTTTGAAATTCGATTAAATCCTTCATCAAGGTCTTCGATGGCTGCCGCAAAAGAAAATCTTAAGTAATTTGTCATTCCAAAAGCTTCCCCCGGAACAACAACCACTTTATAATTTTCTAACAGTTTTTCGCAAAATCCAAAGCTTGTATCTGGGTTCATAACATTTTTTCGATTGTTTAATATTTGCTCAATATCTACAAAAATATAGAAGGTACTTTCCGGATAAATATACTCAATCCCCGGAATTTGATCCAAACGATCAATCATTGCCTGTCGGCGTTCATCAAAGACATGAATGAAATTTTCATTTATCTCACCCTTTTCTTCAAGAACGATTTTCCCCACATGTTGCGAAATGGCAGAAGGATTGGAAATGGTATGACCCTGTACCTGCTTCATGCCATCAATAATTTCTGAATTCGCAGCTGCATAACCCAAACTACAACCAGTCATTGCAAATGTCTTTGAAAATCCATTAACCACAATGGTAAGATCCTTGATCTCGCTGTTTAAAGAAGCAATACTGATGTGCTTTCGTTCCCCATAAACAAATTCTTCAAATATTTCATCGGAAATAACAATAACATTATTTCTCACAAGTACCTCTGAAAGCTTGAGGAGCTCATCTAATGAATACATAACACCTGTTGGGTTAGTTGGTGTATTTAGAATAATTGCCTTTGTTTTTGGCGTTATTGCGTAAATAAGCTCGTCTGGGGTCAGCTTAAACTGATTGTCTCTTTGCGTATCGGCTATCACAGGCACACCCCCAACTAGACGAATCATTTCTATATAACTTACCCAATACGGTTTAACTACAATCACTTCATCCCCAGGATTTAGAATGGTTTGGAGTGCCACCGAAATACTGGACTTCACGCCATTGTTGATAATAATATTATCCGTTGAATAATCAAGTCCGTTATCTTCACGAAGTTTTTTTGAAATAGCCCGTCTTAAAGAATAGACTCCGGCAACGGCATCACTTTTCGTATATCCGGCATCAATGATAGCTTTTGCCGCATCGCAAATATAATCTGGTATCTTAAAATTCGGCTCTCCAATTCCAAAATTAATGATCGATTCACCAGCTTCTTTATATTTTCTAATTTTTTCGACTAAACTTAAAGTAATCGATTCTCTACAGTTTTTAACCCTGTCAGATATCATAGATATTTTCTCTCCTTATTTACTTGTTTTCTTCAAATGTCTCATATAATCGAGTGATTTTAGTCACTTTATTTTCAATGTCATCTATTTCTAGAATAATCCCATTAATTTGGACACTTCCTGTTGCTGTTTCAAAACGTTTGGGACGTTTTGTAAGCATGGTCTCAAGAATAATTTTCTTATCAACACCAATGACCCCGTCAAGCGGACCGGTCATCCCAATATCGGTAATATACGCTGTTCCCTTGGATAAAATGCGTTCATCAGCTGTTTGGACATGGGTATGGGTTCCATAGACTGCCGTTGCAAAACCATCCATGTAATAGCCAAAGGCAATCTTTTCTGAAGTGGCCTCTGCATGAAAGTCGATAATAATCAAATCTGCCATAATTTTTAATTGCTCCATAAGTGGCAGCATTGCATTAAACGGATTGTCTAAAGCGGGCATAAATATTTGACCGGATAAATTAACAACAGCTATTTTTTTTATTTCTTCATTTTTTAGTTGATATTCAAAAATATCATAACCTTTCCCTGGACAGGGACCTGGATAATTAAGCGGACGGATAATTTGCGGAAAATCCTCAATGGTTTCAAGCAGTTCTTTTTGCTGCCAAACATGGTTTCCCATGGTGATGACATCAATTGGCAAACTCAGCAATTGTTTGGCATTTTTTGTCGTTAAACCGTTTCCGCCGGAAGCGTTCTCGCCATTGACAATGGTAAAATCTATTTCATATTGAGTGATTAATTGCGGTAGTTTTTCTTTTAGAATTTTTCGTCCCGGTCTGCCATAAATGTCGCCGAGTATTAATATATTCATATGCTATCCTTTTGTTATTAATTATTAAAAAAAGGGGAGAAAATCTCCCCTTTAAGACTATTTGGCATAGTCACTTGCCCTTGTTTCACGGATGATATTAACTTTAATGTTCCCAGGATATTCCATTTCAGCTTCAATCTTCTTGGCAATATCTCGAGACAATAAAATCATCTCATCGTCATTAACTTCACTCGGTTTAACCATAACTCTCACTTCACGTCCAGCTTGAATAGCATAGGATTTTTCTACACCTTCAAAAGACGACGCAATGGTTTCAAGCTCCTGCAGCCGTTGAACATAGGAAACCAGTGTTTCTCTTCTGGCACCTGGTCTGGCTGCCGAAATGGCATCTGCCGCTTGGACAAGAACCGCTTCCATTGTATGCGCTTCAACGTCACCATGATGAGCTTCCACAGCATGAATAATATTCTTGTTTTCTTTGTATTTTTTAAGTACATTTACACCAATTTCAACATGAGGTCCTTCAACCTCATGGTCAATAGCTTTTCCAATATCATGTAATAATCCTGCTCGTTTTGCAACCTTGATGTTACCATCAAGTTCAGCTGCCATAATGCCAGCCAAATGCGATACTTCGATGGAATGCTTTAATACATTTTGTCCATAACTGGTTCTGTATTTCAGGCGACCAAGTAATTTTACAATTTCTGGATGTAAGCCATGTATCCCAGTGTCAAAGCAAGCCTGTTCACCAACTTCTTTAATCTGGTTTTCAACTTCTTTTTGGGATTTTTTTACCATCTCTTCAATTCTTGCTGGATGAATTCTTCCATCAATAATTAATTTTTCTAAAGCCAATCTGGCAACTTCCCGACGGATGGGATCAAAACCGGAAAGAATAACTGCTTCTGGGGTATCATCAATGATTAAGTCAATACCCGTCAATGTTTCCAATGTTCGAATATTTCGACCTTCTCGACCAATAATACGGCCCTTCATTTCATCATTTGGCAAGTTAACCACGGTAATGGTTTGTTCAGCAACATGATCAGCTGCACATCGTTGAATGGACTGAGCAATAAGTTCTTTTGCCTTTTTATCAGCAACTGCCTTAGATTCAACTTCAATTTGACGGATCATAATCGCCGCTTCCCGACGTGTATCTTTACTGACATCTTCAAGCAAAATCTCTTTTGCTTCTTCATAAGTCAAACCCGATATGCGTTCAAGCTCTTTAACCTGTTCGTCATATAAACCATCAAGTTTTTCTTTTTTCTTTTCTAAATCCTTGCCTCTTTTACCAAGAGCTTCTTCGTTTCTTTCTAAGTTCACTAATTTTTTTTCTAGATTCTCTTCTTTTTGCATAAACCGATTTTCAAGTTTTTGAAGCTCGGCTCGGCGTTCTCGGTTATCATTTTCATTGACTTCTTTCATCTGCAGAGATTCTTCCTTTGCATCAAAAAGAATTTCCTTCTTTAAATTTTCCCCTTCTTTTACAGCATCGTTCACAATTGCAGCAGCAGTCACTTCCGCATTTCTAATTTTACCTTCAGCAATATTCTTGCGGACAAAATAACCAACTACAAAAGCCAATACTATACCGATGGATAAGATAATTATTAGTATGTCTATAATTTTCACCTCCTTATGAAATATTTATTATATTCTTACTATACTCATCATAATGACCATTTTATACTTTTTTTAAAATAGTGTCAAGAAACAAAGGTGAAACCTTGTTCGTTATTTTATTATGATCAAAAAAGAACCCATTAGAAGGTTCTTTTTAAGCATTTTTTTGATTAACTTTATGCTGATTTTCTCCACAAATAATTATTCTTCATCTGTTTCGTCTGGTAAGTCTTCTTCTTTTGCATCCGGTTCAGCCGGTGCTTTGTTCAAGGCATTTTTTTCGCGAATTTCTTTTTCAATAGCGTCCGCAATATCCGGGTTGACCACAAGGAATTCTTTTGAATTATCGCGCCCCTGGCCTAAGCGTTGTTCTTTATACGAAAACCACGATCCAGATTTATCGACGATATCGAAATCAACCCCAACATCCAAAATATCGCCTTCTTTGGATATTCCCCGGCCATACATAATATCAAACTCCGCCTGTTTAAAAGGCGGTGCCATTTTATTCTTAACAACTTTTGCCCGGGTACGGTTTCCGATCATTTCAGTGCCCTTTTTAAGCGTTTCAATGCGGCGCACGTCAATTCTTACAGACGCGTAGAATTTAAGTGCCTTGCCTCCTGTCGTTGTTTCCGGATTTCCGAACATCACACCAATTTTTTCTCTGAGCTGATTGATGAAAATGACCGTCGTATTTGATTTATTTATAATCCCGGTTAATTTTCTTAACGCCTGGGACATTAACCGTGCCTGCAACCCCATATGGGAATCGCCCATTTCACCGTCTATTTCGGCCCGTGGAACTAACGCTGCCACTGAGTCAATGACAACCACATCAATGGCATTACTTCTCACCAACGCCTCAACAATTTCCAATGCCTGTTCACCGGTATCCGGTTGAGCTACCAGAAGATTGTCAATATCAACTCCCAATGCCTTGGCATATGTGGGGTCAAGGGCATGCTCAGCATCAACAAAGGCTGCATTTCCACCAGTTTTTTGTGCTTCAGCAATGATGTGAAGAGTAAGGGTTGTTTTTCCGGAGGATTCAGGGCCATAGATTTCCACAACACGTCCCCGCGGAACCCCACCAATGCCTAAAGCTATATCCAGTCCGATTGAAGATGTCGAAATTACGTCGACGTTAAGCCTTGCGGTATCATCTCCCAAACGCATAACCGCACCTTTTCCAAAACTTCTTTCAATACCTTTTAGTGCTGCATCCAAGGCTCGCTGTTTATCTGAGATCTGATCGTTTGTTTTTATTTTTTCAGCCATTTTCGCCCATCCTATTCATTATTCGAACATTCGTTCTAATTCTATTATAGCTAACTTATTTCTCTTTGTCAACTATGGTCTTTCCTATGAGATGAAAGACTTTATTCGCCGTTTTTTGTTGGATAATTTTACGTTCTCCATTAAAATGACACTTCGTGATCTGGGTTATTCCGTTATAACAGATACCAATATATACCAGTCCCACAGGTTTTTCTTCGGTTCCACCTTCAGGGCCGGCAACACCTGTTACGGATACAGTGAGATCGACATTTGAAATCTTTTGAAGGTTTTCGCACATTTCTCTTGCCGTTTCTTCGCTGACTGCACCAAATTTCTCAAGAGTTTCTTTTTTTACATGAAGCAGTTTTACTTTTGTATCATTGGAATAAGATACAATACCGGTTCCGAAGACTTTAGAAATTCCGGACTCTTCTGTTAGTTGAGAAGCAATTAATCCTCCCGTACAAGATTCCGCGGTTGCAACCGTGATGTTCTTTTCAATTAACAGCTTAGCGATTGTTTCTGCTAAAGACTGTTTGGAACAAGTAAAGATATTATCTTTAAAGCGTTCCAGCATGATGTCTTCATATTGATCCAATAAAGCGTTTAACTCTTTTTCATCTTCGCCATTGGCGGTGATTCGCACCAGCACCTCCCCCATTTTAGCATAGGTGGCAATGGTTGGATTCGTTTGGGTGTCAATGAGGTCGAGCAATCGGTCTTCTGCCGCTGACTCGCCGATGTCGGACAAATTATAGTATCGCGAAAGCACTAACTGCCTGTTCTTTTTCCTTATCAGGGGCAATACGTCTTCTTCAAAAACACATTTCATTTCTCGGGGCGGTCCGGGAAGCATAATGATGACTCGTCCCTGTTCTCTCAGCAGTATACCGGGTGCCGTTCCGCAAGGGTTTGGCAATACTTCGGCATGTTCCGGCACAAAGGTTTGCTTAAGATTATTGGGAGTAAAGGGAAATTCACGATTTGCAAAAAATTGCAGCAACTCTTTCTTTACTTTTTCATCCTGAACCAATTCTTTGTTGAATAATTCGGCAATAACTTCTTTGGTTAAATCATCCTGGGTTGGTCCCAATCCTCCGGTTGTGATAATGAGGTCGCTTCGATTAAAAGCAATTTTCACAACTTCTTCCAGCCGTTTAGGATTGTCTCCAACAGTCGTATGATAACACACGCTTAAGCCTTGGTTAGACAGTTCTCTTGACAAATACTGAACATTCGTGTTAAGGGTATCCCCGACTAAAAGTTCAGTTCCTACACATATTATTTCACATTTCATGCTTTAATTCCTTTCAATAATATTAGAAACATTTTTTTATCATCCGATGCGCCATGAGGGACATAATCTGATCATACAATTGTTTCTAAATAATTTTATCATTCAATTACATCGTACTGAATACTTTTTTGTTAATGATAAAATAATCCACTCCTGAAATAATAGTCATAATGGTTGCAATATAAATCATAATCGTTCCGGCGGGAATATTGATTAAGTAGAATGGCCAATTGCCAATGAGAATAATCACAATAGCGATCATCTGAGTCATTGTCTTAGCTTTTCCCCATTTACTGGCTGCGATAACAATGCCGTCTGCTGCTGCTAAGGTTCTAAGCCCGGTAATGGCAAATTCCCGGGCAATGATAATAATAACGATCCATGCCGGTACCGATCCTAACTGGACAAAGCAGATAAGAGCTGAACAGACTAAGAGCTTATCTGCCAGGGGATCCATAAATTTCCCGAAATCTGTGACCAGATTTCGACTACGGGCAAGATAACCATCGAGACTGTCTGATAAAGCTGCAATAACAAATAAAGCTGCCGCAATCGGTTGATGGAATGGGAATTCAATTAACAAGGCAGCAATGAAAAATGGAATCATAATAACTCGTACAAGGGTAATCTTATTAGGTAAGTTCATTTTCAATATCTCCTATCAAATCATATTCTAATGCACGGCGTATTTTTACAGAATAAAAATTGCCAATGGTTAACGGCATTCCTTTGCTGTCAACAAAAACCGTTCCGTCTATTTCCGGGGCGTCTCCATAAAAGCGGCCAGTATAGGTTTCTTCCTCCATCCCTTCAATCAACACCGCTACCGTTCGTCCGATAAACCGTTGCTTATTTTTCAGCGAAATATTTTGCTGAGCCATCATTATTTCATTGTGACGTTTTTCCTTAAGCTCTTCCGGAATTTGGTTTTGAAAAGTTGCTGCCGGCGTATCTTCTTCCTGTGAGTATTTGAAAACCCCGAGATGATCGAATTCAAGGACGTTGATGCCTTTTAGCAGGGATGAATGATTGTCGTCGGTTTCTCCCGGGAAGCCAGTGATAAGCGACGTTCTCAAGACTGCATCCGGCAAAGACTTTCGAATCAGTTGAATAAGTTCTTTTATTTGATTAAAGGACATCTTTCGCCCCATTCGTTTTAATACCACATCTTCGGTATGCTGCAGGGGGATGTCAAAATACTGGCAAATGGAAGGATACCGCTTAACCACCAACAACAACTCCGGGGTAATGCCTTCGGGATACAGATACATCATCCGAATCCATTTAAAGCCAAAATCCCGGGCAATTATTTCTAACAGTTTAGGCAAATCATAACCTTCATCGAGATCTCTCCCGTATGGGGCGATGTCCTGGCCAATGAGGATGATCTCCTTAATTCCCAATTCTTTTAGATAGTGAAGCTCTTCAAAAATAGCCTGACTCTGACGACTTCGGTATTTCCCTCTGATTTTTGGAATGGCGCAATAGGTGCAGTTATGGTCGCAGCCTTCGCTGATTCTTACAAAAGTGGACACCGTGCCTTTTTTTATATATCGTTTGATTTTTGCCGTCACTTCTTTTTCAATATCACCCAAATATGTTTCATCCTTACGCTGTGTTTCACTGGACTCTTCAAAACGATTGATTAAATCAATGATCTTATCAAAATGACCGACTCCCAGGAAGCCATCAATTTCCTCTATCTCTTCACTTAATTCTTCATGATAACGTTCTGCCATGCATCCTGCGACAATGAGAACTTTACACCTTCCGGTTTTTTTATATTCAGCATATTCAAGAATATAATCAATGGATTGTTCTTTTGCTTCCTGGATAAAACAGCAGGTGTTTACGATGATAATGTCTGCTTTCTGAGGATCTTCCAGGATACAATACTTCTTCTCCTGTATTAAACCCAACATCAGCTGTGAATCAATGGTATTTTTATCACAGCCCAAAGTTGTTACATGGATATTTTTATTTTTCATTCTTCACCTACTCCCGATTTCTAACTTCATCTTCTGTTACCAATATTTCCCGTGGTTTGCTTCCGTTCGGTCCAGAAATAATGCCCCGTTCTTCAAGGTCATCAATAATTCTTCCGGCCCTTGCATAGCCAACCTGTAACTTTCGTTGCAGCATTGAAGTTGATATTTGATTATATTCGAAGGCTATATTAATCGCATCTTCTAAAAGAACATCGCCATCTCGTTTAGGCCTTTTCTCTTCGGGTTCCTTTGAAATTTCATCTTCAATGGAAGAATCGTACTGTTTGCCTTTCTTAACTTCTACTGCATCAATGATGGCATTGATCTCATGGTCAGACACATATGTGCATTGTACCCTTGTCGGCTTTGATTGTCCTACCGGATAATACAGCATATCCCCTTTCCCCAAAAGTTTTTCTGCCCCGCCGGTATCCAGGATTGTTCGTGAATCCGTATTTGAAGCCACCGCAAAGGCTATTCTGGATGGAATATTCGCTTTAATCAGTCCGGTGATGACATCTACCGACGGTCGCTGCGTTGCAATAATCAAATGAATCCCGCATGCTCGTGCAAGCTGAGCGATCCGGCAAATGGCATTTTCGACTTCTTTTGGAGATGTAATCATCAGATCTGCCAACTCATCAATAACGATGACAATTCGGGGTAATTTTTTCTCCCCTGATTTCTCAATTAATTCATTGTAGCCTTCAATATCTCTGACTCCTGAATCTTTGAACAGCATATAGCGCTCTGTCATTTCCTTCAGTCCCCAATTTAATGCATAGGCTGCCTTTTTAGGATCTGTTACCACCGGGATCAGTAAATGTGGAATTGCGTTGTACTGACTAAGTTCTACCATTTTGGGATCGATCATAATGAACCGTACTTCATCGGGAGATGATTTAAAGATAAGACTCGTGATAATACTGTTGATGCAAACACTTTTCCCTGAACCCGTGGCTCCGGCAATCAGCACATGCGGCATTTTTCCGATATCACCAATAATACTTTCTCCGGTAAGTGTTTTTCCCAGAGCAAAAGTTAATGGACTTTTGCTGTCTTTAAACTCAGGGGTATCAATGATTTCACGTAATCCAACAATTTCCGAGACTTCGTTGGGAACTTCTATCCCAACGGCGGCCTTACCTGGAATCGGTGCTTCGATGCGAATATCTGAAGTTGCCAGACTTAATGCCAAATCATTGGCTAGGTTCACAATTTTATTTACTTTCACTCCGGGAGCCAGTTGGAGCTCAAAACGAGTAATACTTGGGCCAACATTTACTTCAATAATTTTTGCCCGTACCCCAAAGTTTTTCAAGGTATCTTCAATGATTTTAGCTTTTTTGATTACGTCATCTTTTTTTGATTTTTTTTTTGCTGCCTGAGGATTGAGGAGATCTAATGATGGAAACGTGTATTCTTCGGTTTCTTCACCCGGGTTAATCTTCTCCTGATTGAGGTGTTCTGCTTCTTCTTCTTTGTCATTTCTAATTTTTCCTCGACTTAAGCCGTTAAAATCCGAATGATCAACCATTTTGTTTTCTTCATTTATTTCATTGTCTATTTTTCCCCGGCTTAAACCACTTAAATCCGCTGGATTAAGAAAGTTCTCATGAATTTTTATAGGTGGCTCTTTGACAATGACTTCTTCTTCAATAAAACCAAATGGGTCTGTCTTTGTCTTCTTTTTTGATTTGCCTGCTGATTGATTGACTGGTTTAAACAATGATTTGTTTGCATCTCCGTTTATCTGAAGGGGTTCAAATAATGCCGCATCATTTTCCTCCGCACTGATCGGGGGAATCATTGCTGTTTCAGATGTTCGATCTTTTGTCGCCTTCACTTCGTTTTTAATTTTTCTTTTATCTTTTATCGCTGCAATCTTGTCTTTAACACGATTTTTTAATGATGGTGCGTCTTTATTTTTGTCTTTTATGTTCTGCCAATATTTTTTGAGACTATTTTTGAATATAATCGCCATTATAAGAATAGAGAAAATAACGACAAGTAAAATCGTCCCTTTAACCGCAAATAACTTTATCAATAATACCGCCAGCAATATTCCAATGATGCCACCGTATTGACCATACTGAGCTAAACTAAAAAGTTCCGGGATACTATACCCCATTAAATTAGGCGTATTAATAGTAAAGACGATCATCAAATTGATGAGAAGTAAAAAAAACAACACAAAGTTTTGAGCCCAATCATCAATTTTATTGATACAAAGTATAATTCCAAGGGCAACAAAGTAAAGACAGATTAATAACGTTGCTGACCCAAAGCAATAGCTAAATCCCTGACTAACCAGATCACCAGCAATCCCGGCATTAAAATTGATATAGGAATAAGCAGTGAAACAGCCGACAATGATTAGCAACACCCCAATAACCAGGTTATTGCCAAATATTTTTTTTGTTGCTTTCTTTTTTCTTCGACTTTGTGATGCATTTCTGCTTTTTTGATTTTGTGTGGTTCTTTTTTTTGTAGCCATTCTTCTCCTCATAATATAACCCAAGAAATACGCTTTACAAATTTCGCTACGTTTGGCGACTGCCTTCACGCAAATAAAAGATATGATAAAAGGTGTAGGAAAACCTACACCTCAGAATATTGACAATCATAAGGTGCAGCAATCATGGAATTTTGCGACAGCTCCTAGTGCTTGTTTATTAATTGTTATTACTAATGAAAAGCAATGTGACACTCAAATTTACTTTCCTGAGTGACCAAAACCACCATCGCCTCGTTCACTGGTCTCTAATTCTTCGATGCTGGTGACTTCTGAAAAATCTGCTTTTACATATTCAGCAAAAACCATTTGCGCAATTCTCTCCCCTGGCTCCAGCTGATACGGTCTATCTAATAAGTTTATCAAAATAATCTTAATTTCTCCACGATAATCCGGGTCAATCGTTCCGATCCCATTAACCAATGAAAGTCCATGCTTAAGAGCCAATCCGCTTCGCGCCCGTATTTGTGCTTCAATCCCTACCGGCATTTCGATAAATATTCCGGTAGGGATCTGATAAACTTTCTTAGGCATAACAATCAGTTTTCCTTCGATATTCGCTCTTAAATCCACCCCTGCGGAGCCATCGGTTTGATACGCCGGCAACGGGTACTCAGACTTGTTGAATATCTTGATTTTGCAATTATTAACCATCATTATTCCTTTGGCAGCATTGCTTTACGAGATAAATTAATACGTCCCTGCCCATCTATTTCCATAACTTTAACCGTCACTTCATCACCGATGTTTACAACATCTTCAACTTTGTCTACGCGTTCGTTTGCTAATTTCGAAATATGGATCAAACCATCTTTTCCGCCTGGCAATGATACAAAAGCTCCGAAAGTCATAATACGGACAACCTTACCAGTCAATACTTCCCCAACTTCTACAACGCGTACAATGTTTTCGATTATTTCCCTTGCCCGTTTTCCCGATTCTGAATCAGTTGAAGCAATGAATACACGACCATCATCTTCAATATCAATTTTCACGCCGGTTTCATCAATAATTTTATTAATAACTTTTCCGCCCGAACCAATAACGTCTCTGATTTTATCCGGATTAATCTGCATAATGAAAATCTGCGGCGCATTTGGAGCTAATTCTTTTCTCGGTTCTGATATTTCTTCATTCATAATGCCCATAATATGGAGTCTGCCAATACGAGCCTGTTCTAAGGCTTCAGTCAATACTTCTTTACTGATTCCATCTACTTTAATATCCATTTGGATAGCGGTAATGCCATCTGCTGTTCCCGCAACTTTGAAATCCATATCGCCAAGGGCATCTTCCATTCCCTGAATATCTGAAAGAATAGCAAGTTTATCGCCCTCTTTAATAAGTCCCATGGCAATCCCGGCAACCGTTGACTTTATCGGTACCCCGGCAGCCATGAGCGAAAGGGAACTCCCGCAAACACTACCCTGTGACGTCGATCCGTTTGAGCTTAAGACTTCCGATACCACCCGGATGGCATATGGAAAATCTTCTTCAGATGGCAGCACTGGTATCAGTGCCCGCTCTGCCAGAGATCCATGACCGATTTCACGGCGACCCGGTCCTCTTGAAGGCCGGGTTTCACCAACACTGTAGGATGGAAAATTATAGTGATGCATATAACGTTTTGATTCTTCGTTTGATAAACCATCAAGTGATTGAGCATCGCCTAACACACTCAGAGTTGTCACCGACAATACTTGGGTTTCTCCGCGCGTAAACAAACCTGAGCCATGTGGTCTGGCAAGAAAATCAATCTTGGCGGATATTGGCCTGACTTCATTCGTTTTACGGTTGTCCGGTCGAATACGTTCCTCAAGAATAAGCCGTCTTATTTCTTTTTTCAAAAGAGATTTAAGAACATCATCGACTTCATTTCCCTTTTCTGGAAAAAGCTCTTCACAATGTTCTTTTATCAGCTCGTTTACTTTGTCGATATTTTCCAGTCTTTCAAGTTTGTCTGAAGTATTAACGGCATCCTTTAATCGATCACCGATAAATGAAACAATTTCATTCTGGACATCTTCAGAAGGCAAAAATAGTTTGTATTCTTTTTTTTCTTTTCCAACTGTTGCAATGATTTCTTCCTGAAAAGCCACAATTTTTTTAATTTCTTCATGAGCTAATAAGATTGCATCCAGCATCAGTTTTTCAGAAACAATGTTAGCACCTGCTTCAACCATCATAATAGCCTCTTTGGTTCCTGAAACAACTAAGCTAAGATCACTTTTCCCCCGTTGTTCTTCGTTTGGATTAATGATCAACTCTCCATCAACATAGCCAACTGCTACGGCTCCGGTTGGTCCGTTAAAGGGAATGTCAGAAATCGACAATACAATTGATGATCCGATCATTGCCGCAATTTCAGGTGCATTGTCCTGATCAACCGACATAACGGTTGCTGTAACAGATACATCGTTTCTAAAACCCTTTGGAAACAAGGGACGAAGGGGACGATCCATGAGTCTTGAATTTAAAATAGCTCTTTCCGTCGGTCGACCTTCACGTTTTATAAAGCCTCCCGGAATTTTTCCTACCGCGTATTGTTTTTCTTCATAATCACAGCTTAATGGAAAGAAATCCATTCCTTCACGTGGCTTTTTAGAAGCAGCAGTTACTACTAAAACTTCTGTTTCACCATATCTAATCATGGCAGCACCTTTTGCAAGCTGTGCTACCTCGCCAATTTCCACACGGAAAGGACGTCCTGCAATTTGAGTTTCAAAAATATTCATTATTTTCTCGCTTTCTATTTATTTTAACCACAAGAAACACATTTTGTGAGTTTCCCGCCGTTCGCATGCAATCGCCAAGTGAGCGTGAGCACTCCTTTTTCTCATTGCCTTCACGTAAAAAAAAGAGGGCGGAATACTCCGCCCCAAATTATTTTCTTAAGCCTAATCTTTGGATTAGTTCACGATATCGATTGATATCTTTGCCTTTTAAATAAGTTAATAATCGTCTTCGTTGTCCTACAAGTTTGAGCAGGCCACGTCGTGAGTGATGATCTTTTTTGTGAATTTGAAGATGTCCGTTAAGATCATTTATTCTTGTTGTCAGCAATGCAATTTGAACTTCTGGTGAACCGGTGTCACCTTCATGTCTTTTGTAGTCATTAACTACTGCTTCTTTTACTTCTTTACTAATCATTTTTTTCTCCTTCATTTGCAAATTATCCATGGACCGAGTATTTTGTTGGAGTTTCAAAAAACCAAGTGAATGGAATTAACTTATTAACTGTATCATAAATGTTTAATTATGTAAATAATTTTATTTTATGTAATTATTTTGAATATCCTCTATATCGCTTTTTATTCGCACAATTAAATCATCAATGGTATCAAATTTAATCTCATTTCGTATTTTATTTTTAAAGACAATCGTTATTTCTTCATTATATATATTTTCAGCAAAGTCATAAATATATGTTTCGATGCTAAAAGGATGCTTTTCAAAGGTTGGATTGCAGCCTAAATTTGTTAATCCATTATAGCATCTTCCTTTATAATAAACATGCGTATAATAAACCCCAGTGTTCGGTAAAACTATTTTTCTATCCAAATTAATATTTGCAGTTGGAATTCCGTATTGACGTCCCAGTCTTTTTCCCTGAACAACTCTTCCGGTTAGTGCATAATCACGTCCCAGGAAATCTTTTACTTCTTCAACCTGTCCGCAACTAATCAGTTCTCTGATCAAGGTTGAACTGACTGAGTGCTCATCAATAACATATTGTGGGAGAACTTCCACGGAAAATCCATATGTCTTTCCAAGTTCTTTTAATATTTCTGTCGTTCCTGATCCTTTATAACCAAAATTATAATTATACCCTACTACGACTGTTTTAACATTGTATTTTTTCAAAAGATATTCTGTGATAAATTTTTCAGGAGTCAGTTTCATCAGTCTTTCTGTAAAGGGATTTAAAAATACATAATCTAAACCAAATTCGCGAATAATTGACTCTTTTTCGGTATTTGAAGTAATCAGCCAGGGTGTATAATTTGGAAAAATAAGTTCAAGCGGGTGCTCGTTAAATGTCATCACCCCCGTCTTTAATCCTAATTGATTGCCAATTTCTTTTGTTTTTTTCAGAAGGGCCTGATGTCCCAAGTGGACCCCGTCAAAAAAGCCCAGTGCTAAAACAATTTCTTCTCCATGATATAATGTCTTTGTCATTAATTTTCCTCACAGTAATTTGCTGGGTTTTATGTAGTTTCCGTCTTCATCCTCACAAAAATAGAACTTGCCCATTCCCACCAATTTTTCATTATCATATAACCGTATTATCTCTGATGGTTTGAAATCATCAAACGATTCCACTACATTCCACTGGTAAAGCTTATTTCCATTAATTAAAAACTTTTTCCCGTCTTCTGTAGCTGTTATGCGTTTGTATCCATCAAGAGAATATGCCAGGGGATAAATATGCGCCTCCAATTGATCATCCGACACCTTTTCTTCAATTTCAGACAATTTAAGTGCTTCTTCAATCAAAAAATCCCCCACCTTATGACGGATCAAACTTCCCATACACCCGTAAGTTCCCAGTGCCGTACCGATGTCACGGCATAAAGAACGCATATAGGTGCCTTTCGAACAAGTTACCCGTATTTTTGCTCTCTGCATCTTTTCTGAAAATTCCACTAAAGATAATTTGGATATATGAACGAGTCGACTTGGTATTTCGACATTTTCACCATTTCTTGCGTAGTGGTAAAGCTTTTTTCCATTCACGCGAATCGCTGAGTAGATAGGTGGTTTCTGTGAAATTGTTCCCGAAAATTGCTCCAATGCTTTTTGGAAAACTTCTTGAATAATACCCATATTCTGTTTCTCGTTAATAACAGCTCCTGACAGATCGCAGGTGTCTGTTTCCAACCCCAACACCACTTCTGCTTCATATACTTTTTCATGATCAGTAATATACTCAACCATTTTTGTCGCTTTGCCAATACATAGAACAAGAACTCCTTCAGCATCTGGATCAAGAGTTCCTGTATGTCCTATTTTTTTAGTTTTCAATATTTTCCGGGTTTTAAAGACAACATCGTGGGATGTCATCCCTTTCTCTTTATAAACATTGAGATAACCATTATACTGTTTCATATTTTTCACTTTGCTCTTTGTAAACTTCCATCAGATCTTCCTTTAAAAGCTCAATATCACCGGTAAAATTAAAACCTGCTGCTCGCTCATGTCCGCCACCGCCATATTTTAAGGCAATTTCATGAATATCATATGGGAATTTTGCACGAAGCGACACCCGGTATTCTCCTGGTCTGACTTCTTTTAATAGTGCTGTAACATCTACCCCGATAGTATTTTGGCCAACATTTGCAACATCATCGCTGATATTAATGCTCCCGCCAAACTTTGTAATGGTATCATAATCCAAAACCATAAACGCAATGGGCATGCTGTCCAGAATCTCTAAGGAATGTATGGCGACACCGGTCATTTTCATTTGATCCATATTCTTTTGACTATGAAGTCTTTTAGAAAGATGTGCATAGCTTGGTTTGACTTTATAAAGTTCACTTGCAATGATGTGCGTATCTGTCGTCACGTTGGAAAATTGAAAACTTCCCGTATCTGTTGAAATCGCTGTAAAAATCGCATCTGCCATTTCCTCGTCAATTTTAACATCCAATGCCTGCAGGATACGAAACACAATTTCTGCAGTCGCCCCGGTAATTTCAACACAGTTAAGATCACCGTAATAAGCATTGCTTTTATGATGATCCACAACCAATTTAACCTTGGTTTCAGGCATTTTTTCAGGAGAAAATACGTAACCGCTGCTGGAGCAATCCAGAAATAAAATGACGTCATAGTTTTTTTTCAGCTGTTGATTAAAACACTCAATTTCATTGAAGAAAAGTAATTTGTCTTCAAGAGGAAGTTCGATATAATAGTCAACTGATTTATTTAACTGCTTCAAACCTTTTCCCATGGCTATCGCAGATCCTATCGCATCTCCGTCAGGTTTTTGATGAAGTAAAATCAAAAAGTTTTTGTTTTCCTTCAGGCATTCTATTATTTCATCAGGAATTTTCTTCATTATCTTCCTTCGATTCTTTATCATCTTTTATTTCTTTATCATCTTTCAAGCTTTTTAAAATTGATTCAATATGCATTCCGTATTCTACAGAATCGTCAATTTCAAATATTAATGCTGGTACAGAATGAACAGTAATCACTTTTCCAAGACTCGATCTTAAAAAGCTTTTTGCATTATTCAGCAGTTCAACTACCGCTTTTTTCTGAGCTTCATCTCCAAAGATACTCACATAAACAGTCGCTGTTTTGAGATCCGAAGTTGCCCTAACCCTAGTAATACTGACATTGCTGTCTCTGATTCGAGTGTCCTTCATTTTATGAATAATGATCAGGCTCAATTCTCTTTGAATTTGTCCGTTAATTTTTTCATTGCGATGAGATGCCATACCATTGACCTCCTTCAGTATGAAAGATAAGACATATGCCTATCTTTCGATTTTTTCCATTGTAAATGCTTCGATATTATCGCCAACTTTTAAATCGTTGTATTTTTCGATTCCAATACCACATTCATATCCGGAATTAACTTCTTTTACATCATCCTTAAAACGTCTCATTGAAGCAATTTTTCCCTCAAAAACAACAATGCCATCTCTGATAATTCGAACATCATCATTTCGGTTTATTTTTCCATCTGTTATATAGGTTCCGGCGATGGTGCCAATGCTAGGTATTTTAAATACTTCTCTGACCTCTGCATTACCCATGACTTTTTCACGGAATTCAGGTGCGAGCATACCTTCCATGGCTTTCTTTATATCTTCAACAGCGTCATAAATGACTCGGTAAAGTCGAATATCAACGTCTTCCGTTTCGGCAAGTTTAACGGCATTCTTATCGGGTCTTACATTAAAGCCAATCACAATGGCATTTGAAGTTGCTGCCAGCATAACATCGGTCTCATTAATAGCACCTACGGCACCATGGATCACATTGATTCGCACTGATTCATTATCAAGTTTTTCCAGTGATTGCTTAATGGCTTCGATTGACCCCTGAACATCTGCTTTGATGATAATATTAACATCCTGTATATTACCATCCTGTATCTGACTGAAAAGGTCATCCAATGAAATATTTGAACGACGTTGTCGTTCTCCTTTTTGCATATCCTTTCGTTTTTCTGCCAATTGTCGGGCTTCTTTTTCATTTTCCAGCACAATAAAATCATCACCAGCTATCGGAATATCGGATAAACCGGAAATTTCAACGGGTGTAGAAGGTCCTGCTTTTTTAAGTCGTTTCCCTTTATCATCAATCATGGCTTTAATCTTACCATAGGTTATTCCGGTAAGAATACAGTCCCCGACATGCAAAGTTCCTTGCTGAACCAATAAAGATGCTACTGGGCCTTTTCCGCGTTTTACTTGAGCTTCAATAACTGTTCCTCTGGCTTCACGCGACGGATCCGCTTTTAATTCTTCTACTTCGGACATTAAAATAATCATCTCTAAAAGTGCGTCAATTCCTTCGCCTGTTTTTGCTGAAACTAAAACGGCGATCGTTTCTCCGCCCCATTCTTCAACGACAAGGCCATATTCTGTTAATTCTTGTTTGACGCGATCTGGATTTGCTCCTGGTTTATCTATTTTGTTAATTGCAACCAGAATTGGAACGCCGGCCGCCTTAGCATGATTAATTGCCTCAATTGTCTGTGGCATGACGCCATCATCTGCCGCGACAACCAATACGGCAATATCTGTTATTTGTGCCCCTCGCGAACGCATCGCTGTAAAAGCTTCATGTCCTGGGGTGTCAATAAAGGTAATGGCTTGTTTTTTGATATTTACAGAGTAGGCTCCAATATGCTGGGTGATGCCGCCTGCTTCTCCCGCAATTACATTGGCTTTACGAATACGGTCAAGTAAAGATGTTTTACCATGATCAACATGTCCCATAACCGTGACGACTGGAGGCCGTAATAATTCATTTCCAGTTTCTTCGTCGTCATATTCTTCAAGAATTTTGGAAACCACATCTTCAATTTCGATAGCCTCAACTTCAAGGCCAAATTCTGCTGCAACGATGGCTGCTGTTTCGTAATCAATCTCTTGATTGATATTAACCATCGAGCCAGCAAGCATTAAGGTTTTGATGATATCCGTTGCATTTAATTCGAGAATTTCAGCAAGTTCACCTACGGTTAGAATATCAGGGATTTCAAAAACCTGATTCAATTGAACCGTTTTCTTTTTTTCATCCTTAATCCTTTTATAAACGCTTCGTGCTGTTTTTTCTTTTTTACTGTGATCTCTTACTTTAGTTTGTTGTCCCTGGTTTGCAGATACCGGTCGTTTTTTATCTTCTGTTTTCTTAGGCACATTGCCCCCTGTATTTTTTTGACTTTTTTGATTCTTTTGTGGTGCCTTTTGTGACACTTTTGGGGTTTGAATTTCTTTTTTTGATACACTTTGAGACTTTTGATTCTCGTTATCTTTTGGAACTTCTTTTTTATTATCTGATTCTAACTCCGTCAGATATTTTTCTTTATCAAATTTCTCTTCAAACTCGGCTACTTGTTGATCAGTCAGGGCACTCATATGATTTTTTACAGGAATATTGTGTTTATTTAAAATAGTTACGAATTCTTTGCTTGGGATATTATATTTTTTTGCAAAATCGTATACTCTTAATTTTGACATATTATTCCTCCCTTCAAATTTTTATTTATTTATTTGTTCATTTTTACTTTTTCCATTAGTTGCTGACGAACGGCATCGACAACTTCCTTATCTACTTTTCTTTTAAATGCACGTTCCAGGTAATTTTTATTTAAAAATTGATCCACGCACGCTTCGGATTTGCACACATAGGCCCCACGTCCATTAGCTTTTCCCGTGGCATCAAAAAAAATTTCTCCAGATTTATCTGATACAATCCTTAATAAGTCCCGTTTATCAAATTTCGAATGGCATATAACACAGGTTCTCTGTGGAATTTTTTTCATATATTACCTCTCTGACATCGATCTTTTCTAATATTATAGCATAAAAAGCTATAGTATTGATTAAACCTTTAACTTTCTAACTCAAGCTCATCTGAATATTAAAGTTATTCATCTAATTCAAGTTTTTCTGTAAAGTTTAGCTCTTCAGCCACCTCAAGCTCTTCCAACTCGAGTTCTTCTTTTAGTTCTAATAGAATATCTTCATTTTCATTATCTGATTTTTTATCAATCTGATATTTGCTGGCATAATCAAGTTTACTTTTAATATCAATTTTCCAGCCTGTAAGTTTTGCTGCTAACCTTACATTCTGTCCTTCTTTACCAATAGCAAGTGAAAGTTGATAATCGTCCACAATGGCAATGGCTGCCTTTTCATCTTTATTCGGTAGAACTTGGACAACTTTTGCAGGGCTTAATGCATTTGAAAGATACTCATCGATATTTTCACTCCATTTAATGACATCGATCTTTTCTCCTCTTAATTCATTAATGATATTTTGCACCCGAACACCCTTTTGTCCCACACAAGCTCCAACTGGATCAATGCTTGGATCATTCGCTTTCACAGCCACCTTTGTTCTTGAACCGGCTTCTCTAGATATGGAAACAATGTCTACAATACCATCAAATATTTCGGGTACTTCTGATTCAAACAAGCGTTTCACTAATCCTGGATGGGTTCTCGATACATTAACCTGAGGCCCTTTTGTTGTTTTCTTAACCATCAATAAATATACTTTTATTCTTTGGTTAACTTCATATGCTTCTCCAGGTATTTGTTCCGATGGCAGCATCACTGCTTCAAGTTTTCCAACTTCAACGTAAACAACACCTTTTTCAACCCGCTTGATAATTCCGGTTAAAACTTCATCTTGTCTTTCAAGATAATCATTATAAATGATATTTCGTTCAGCCTCTTTAATTCGCTGTATAATTAGCTGTTTTGCATTTTGTGCTGCAATTCTGCCAAAATCTCTCGGTCTTACTTCTTTACGAAAGAAGTCTCCGATATTATAGTTCGGATCAATTTCTCTAGCTTTATCGAGTGAAATCTGATTTTGATCATTTTCCGGTATCTCTACAATTTCTTTCATTGCGTATACTTGAATATCCCCGGATTCACGATCAATATTAATTTCCACATTATGTGCATTTCCATAATTTTTTTTATATGCAGTGGTGATCGCGGCCTCAATGGCTTGAATTAATTCTTCTTTATCAATTGATTTCTCTTCTTGAATTACATCTAGAGCTCTAATAAACTCCGCATTCATAATTGTTTTTTCCGCCTTCCATGTTATTCAGCAGTTGGATGAGGATTAAAATTCAACTCATCCAATAGATTTGCTTTTGCTATTATATTATTTTCCAGTTCTAATATTTCACCTGTTTCAAGTTCGAGGGAAAGACCTTCAGGTGTATATGTCTTTAATACCCCTTGAAAATTTTTCTTCCCATTTAAAGGTGCAAAAAGATGAATGGCTATTTTCTTGTTGATACTCGCCATAAAATGCCGGTCTTTTTTTAACGGCCGATCAATCCCCGGAGAAGAGACTTCTAAAAAATAGCCCTGTTCAATCGGATCTTTTTCATCTAGCACTTCACTAACTTTTCGGCTGACTTTTTCACAATCATCCATTGTGATACCATTTTCTGAATCAATATAGAGCATTAAGTACCAATCTTTTCCCCCTTTTTCAAAGGTGAGATCAGCTAATTCATAATCAAGTGATTCTACAACTGGAGCAATCAGTTCTTCTAAAAAAACTTCTTTAGATATTTTTTTCATATTTAATCCTTTTTGTTATAATTGTGTATCTACCAATCTATAAATTAATAGTTAACTGCCTGCGTGTAAAATAGTTAAGAGTGGGTCACCCCACTCTTAATGAAATACTATTTAATTGAATAAACAATTAAAAAAATCATATCTCATAAAAACAACTAAACGTCTAAAATTTCGATCTCTTTATCTTTTAGAATCTGTTCAATGTTTTTAATCTCATCGTCCGTTACTTTTTGGATTTCCTTCTCACCCTGTTTTAAATCATCTTCGGTGATCAATCCTTCTTTTTGGCCATCTTTCAAATCCTGTATGGCGTGTCTGCGTATGTTTCGCATTGTTACCTTACATTCTTCTCCATACTTTTTAACAAGTTTAACCAATTCTTTTCGGCGTTCTTCCGTAAGCTGAGGAATCAGCAATCGGATGATTTTGCCATCATTTGATGGGTTAAAACCAAGATCGGATTTTAGAATGCCTTTTTCTATAACCGATATAGAAGAGACATCATAGGGTTGTATTACAATCATTCTCGCCTCAGGTGTACTGATGTTGGCAAGCTGATTTAAGCTGGTTGGTGAGCCATAATAATCTACCATGACCTTGTCAAGTATCCGGGGATTCGCTCGCCCTGCCCTTAATCCGCCTAGACTTTCATTTAAATTTCTCAGTGCTTTTTCCATCTTATCATTTGTTGTTGCCTTAATCTCATTTACCATCTTCTATACCTCCTGAATAATTGTTCCGATTTTTTCGCCCATAACGGCACGCAAAATATTTTTCGGTTCATTTAAACCAAATACTAGAATGGGAATGTGATTATCCATACACAGTGATGTTGCCGTGGAATCCATAACCTTCAAGCCTTTATTCAACACATCAATGTATGATAATTCTGTATATTTTTTCGCATCTGGATTGACTAATGGATCTGAGTCATACACAGCATCAATGCTTTTTGCCAGTAAAATAATTTCTGCATCAATTTCCGCAGCTCTTAAAGCCGCAGTGGTATCCGTTGTAAAGAAGGGATTCCCGGTACCTGAAGCAAAAATAACAATTCTTCTTTTTTCGAGGTGTCTAATTGCTTTCCTGCGAATATATGGTTCAGCAATCTGTTTCATTTCAATGGCGGTTTGAACCCGGACCGGAACGCCCATTTCTTCAAGCACATCCTGGAGTCCAAGAGCATTGATGCAAGTTGCAAGCATTCCCATATAGTCTGCGGTTGATTTATCCATACCTTCACCACTGCGTCCGCGCCAAAAATTTCCTCCTCCAACAACAATAGCAATCTCAACTCCCAGATCAAAAACTTCTTTGATCTGTTTACATATGGATTCTACTGTTGGTGTGTCGATTCCATGACTTGCGCTGCCAGCTAATGCTTCACCGCTTAATTTAATGATTACACGTTTATATTTCGGTTCCATGAAACTCCCCCCTTCCTTTTTTCCATTATATCGTAATTATCTAAAATTTACAATGCTGTCAACTGTAAAAAAAGAACACGAATGTGTCCTTTTTTACAGTTTATGCTTTAATTTGTTTGGCAACTTCCTCAGCAAAATTTTCTTCTTTTTTCTCTAAACCCTCACCCATTTGAAAACGAGCAAACCGTCTGATTTTTACGTTTTCGCCAATCGTCATGATTTGTTCTTTTACCAAATCTCCGATTGTTATATCAGGATTTTTTACAAAAGGTTGTTCCAGAAGACAGATTTCTTTATAGAATTTACTGATGCGTCCTTCAACCATTTTTTCAATAATTTTTTCAGGTTTTCCTTCATTTAAGGCTTGAACACGAAGAATTTCTTTTTCTTCTTCCAACTCTTCATCCGGCACCTCTTCTTTAGTTACATATAAAGGATTTGTAGCTGCAATATGCATTGCGACATCTTTAACAAAAGTTTTAAATCCTTCAGTTTTTGCAACAAAATCTGTTTCACAATTTATCTCAACCAAAACACCAATTTTTCCACCCATATGTATATAGGATTCAACGATGCCTTCAGCTGCAATACGTCCTGATTTTTTATTTGTTGCTGCTAAACCTTTTTCTCTTAACACGATCATTGCTTCTTCTATGTTTCCATCTGTTTCTACTAAAGCATTTTTACAGTCCATCATGCCTGCACCGCTTTTGGCTCTTAATTCTTTTACTAATTTTGCGTCCACGTTTATCCTCCTGGTAAGTTTTAAAAATTATTTTGCTTCAACAACTGGTGTTGTTTCAACAACTGGCACTGCTTCAACAACTGGTGCTGTTTCAATTACTGTTGCTGTTTCAGCAATTGGTGCTGTTTCAGCAATTGCTGCTGCTTCGACGGCTGATTCAGCTACTGCTACAGGCGCTGCTGCAATTTCTTCTTCAACTTGTTCTCCCTGACGTCCTTCAATAATCGCATCGGAGATAACCGATAAAATTAAGGCTACTGCACGAATAGCATCATCGTTCCCAGGAATGATATAATCAATTTCGTCCGGATCACAATTGGTATCGACGATTCCGATAATTGGAATGCCCAATTTCTTAGCTTCTGCTATTGCAATTCTTTCTTTTTTTGTATCAATAACAAAAATTGCGCCTGGTACACCTTTCATCTCTTTGATGCCGCCTAAGAATTTTTGTAGTTTTTCACGTAGACGTTTTAGCTTAATAACTTCTTTTTTAGGTAGAAGATCAAAAGTTCCATCTTCTTCCATTTGTTCTAATTCGTTCAATTTATCAATTCGTTTGCTGATCGTACCAAAGTTTGTTAAAGTTCCACCTAACCAACGGTGATTAACACAGTAGCTTCCGCTACGCTTTGCTTCTCTTTCAATACTTGTTTGCGCTTGTTTTTTTGTTCCAACGAAAAGAATTTCTTCACCGTTTGCTGATAATTCTTTTACGAAATTATATGCTTTTTCAATTCTCTTCACAGTTTGTTGTAAATCAATGATGTAAATTCCGTTTCTTTCTGTGAAAATATATGGAGCCATTTTGGGATTCCATCGTCTTGTCTGATGTCCAAAATGCACCCCTGCTTCCAAAAGTTGTTTCATAGAAACACATGCCATAATCTTATTCCTCCTAGGTTTTTCCTCCATTCTCGTCAATTAAGATCATCGACCTGAAACCAGGCACCCAACGTCTCTCAGAGAATGTGTGTAATACATACCTTAATATGGTAGCACAATCGATTAACTCATGCAAGTTTTTTTATTTTCAAAGTAAATATTTTTGATAATTATCCCGCTTGTCGGCTATATTAAAAATTCGTTCCACATAATCTTTATTGATTATAAACTCTTCCTGTTCATAATCTGATGCATAAAAAGAAATTTCTTCTAGTAATTTTTCCATAACGGTATGAAGACGTCTTGCTCCAATATTCTCTTCTTCTTCATTTTGTAAAAATGCTATCTTAGCTATATGCTTAATCGCATCTTCTTCAAAAATAAGGTTGACATCTTCCGTCCGAATAAGCTCATGATATTGCTTAATGACAGAGTTTTCGGTCTGCGTCAAAATCTCAATAAAATCCGTTTCAGTAAGACTTTCTAACTGAACACTAATTGGGAAACGCCCTTGTAGTTCTGGAATCATATCTGATATTTTCGAAACATGAAAAGCACCTGCCCCGATAAAAAGAATATAATCTGTTTTTACAGGCCCATATTTGGTATTAACCGTGCTTCCTTCTACAATTGGTAAAATATCCCGTTGAACACCTTCTCTTGACACATCGGGTCCTTGATTATTTCCATTTCCGATTATTTTATCAATCTCGTCAATGAAAATAATTCCATTTTGCTCTGCTTCCCGAATACCTATTTCCTGAACTTGATCCATATCGATGAGCTTCTGAGCTTCCTGGTTAATTAAAATTCGACGTGCGTCGGCAATGGATACATTTTTCTTCTTCTTTTTTTGGGGAAGTATATCCCCAAATATGTCATTCATATTAAAAGACATGCTATCACTGTTCATGCCCTGCATAACTCCAATGGTCTTTGACCCGTCATCATCCACTTCAATTTCAATGATTCTATCCTCTAAAAGTCCTGCCTCCAGTTCTTTCAAAAGAGCTTCTCTTTTTTCTTTTTTACTTTGCTCTTTTTCGCTGTCTAACTCAATTGGCGTGGTTGTTGCCGGTTGATTCGGCTTCATAAAGAGATCAAACGGTGTTTTTAGGGTTTCTTTTATTTTCTTAGAAGGTACTAAGATGTCAACAATAATTTTATTGACGTTTTTCTCTGCATCTGAATAAACCTCTTTCATTTTTTCCTGTTGGACATTACGTATGGATGTGTTCACCAAATCCCGCACCATGGATTCGACATCCCTGCCAACATAGCCGACTTCCGTAAATTTAGTTGCTTCTACCTTTATAAAAGGTGCTCTGATAAGCTTTGCCATCCGTCGGGCAATTTCAGTTTTTCCCACCCCCGTCGGTCCTACTAAAATAATATTTTTAGGTGTGAATTCATCAATTAAGTCTGCCGGAAGCAAAGATCGTCGATATCGATTTCGCAGTGCAACGGCCACGGCTTTTTTTGCCTTTTCTTGGCCAATAATATAACGATTCAGTTCATCAACTATTTTTTTAGGCGTTAATTCTTTCATACTAATTCTCTTCCATTTCTAGTACTTCTACTGAAATATTACTATTTGTAAATACACAAATTTCAGACGCGATTTTCAAAGACTCAAAAACCATTTCTTTTGCACTGAGGATGGAGTATTTTTTTAAGGCCCGTGCTGCCGAAAGGGCATAAGATCCACCTGACCCAATTGCCGCAACATCATCATCCGGCTCGATGACTTCGCCATTTCCAGATAATATCAGTGTTTCTGTTTGATCCATTACAATGAGCAGTGCCTCAAGTTTTCTTAATGCCTTATCAGAACGCCACTCTTTAGCCAATTCAATTGCTGAACGTCGTAAATTTCCATTATACTTTTCCACTTTCTGCTCGAATTTTTCACATAAAGTAAAAGCATCCGCTACAGATCCTGCAAATCCAACTAAAATTTTATCGTTGTAAATTTTTCTAATCTTTGTTGCTTTATTTTTCATAATGATATTTTCACCCATGGTAACCTGGCCATCTCCAGCTATGGCTACCTCTCCATTATGACGTATTCCAACAATTGTCGTTGCATGAAACATATTATTCTCTCTTTCTTTTTTTATGACATTTATTTTATTCCCCGGTTGGGGCTGTGTATCCGCAATCTTTTTTATCACAATAGATTTTTTTTCGTTTTCCCAATCCCTTTTGAAAGAGTGTTGAACCACACACTGGGCACTTTTCAGCCATTGGCAAGTCCCAATTCATATAGTCACAATCCGGATAATTGCTGCAGGAATAAAAGGTTCTCCCTGTTTTTGAAAGTCTTTTTACAATATCACCACCACAAATCGAACAAATACCGCCCGTCTTTTCAAAATATGGTTTTGTGTTTTTACAGTCAGGAAAACCAGGGCAAGCAAGAAACTTACCGTATTTTCCTTTTTTGATGACCATTCGTCGTCCACACAATTCACAGTCCACATCAGATTCCGGATCGGCGATTATGACTGACTGAGCATTTTCCTGAGCATTGGAAAGATCTTTTCCAAATCCCTGATAAAAATTCTTAAGAATATCTTTCCAATTGTTTTTTCCTTCAGCAACCAAGTCAAGACTGTCCTCCATCTCTGCTGTAAAAGAAATATTAACGACATCGCTGAAATACTCTTTCATTAAGTTTGTGACTGTTACACCCAGTTCGGTTGGTTTAAAATGCTTTTCGTCGACCTCAACATAATCGCGATTTTTAATCGTGGCTATGGTTGGTGCATAGGTACTGGGACGACCAATCCCTTTTTCTTCGAGAATTTTAACCAAAGATGCTTCTGTATACCGTGCCGGCGGCTTTGTGAATTTTTGGTCTTTCGTTGTTTTTAGTCTTATTAAGGGATCTCCTATAGCAAGTTCCGGCAGAATGCTATCTTCATCTTTGCCATGGTTTTTCCCTATTCTTGTAAATCCGTCAAATTTCTGAGTTTCACCTTTTGTTTTAAAAATCAAATTACTGCAAGCTACATCAACATCTGTCACATAGTACTCAGCATCTGCCATTTGGCTGCAAAGCAGTCTTTCCCAAATAAGTTTATAGAGTTTATGCTGATCTTTTTCCAATGATTCTTTTGCAACTTCTGGAGTTAGCATAATCGAAGAAGGTCTGATTGCTTCATGAGCATCCTGGACATTCTTTTTTTTAGTTGTTTTCTTTTCTATCCCCAGATAGTCATCTCCAAAATGCTGCTTGATATATTCCTTGCTTTCTTCGACCGCTTCTTCAGCAATCCGGGTGGAATCGGTTCTGAGGTAGGTAATTAAGCCGGTTAGTCCGCTGCCCTTAATATCAACACCTTCATAAAGCTGTTGCGCCAACCGCATGGTACGCTGTGTTGTAAACCCAAGGGTTTTATAAGCTTCCTGCTGCAACGTACTGGTTGTAAAGGGAAGCGCCGGTTTTTGTTTTCGAATACGTTTTTTTACATTATCTACAACAATTGTACTTTCAGACACAGTTTTTTCTAATCGTACTGCTTCTTCAACGGTGAAAATCGTCTTCTTTTTACCATTTTCAGAATAAAACTTTGAAATGAATTCTTTATCATCATCTTCCTTTTTTAACAGCAAATCAAGATTCCAATATTCTTCAGGAATAAACGCTTTTATTTCTTCTTCCCGATCGACGATGATCCGTGTCACCACGGATTGAACCCGACCACCACTCAAACCTTTTTTAACCTTTTTCCACAAAAAAGGACTCAGAGAATACCCAACTAATCGGTCAAGAATACGACGGGCCTGCTGGGCGTTTACCAAATCAATATCGATGTTTCGCTTATTGTCTATCGCTGCATTTACTGCCTTCTTTGTAATTTCATGAAATTCAATCCGGCATTTTGTATCCAAATCGATTTCTAAAAAATTCGCCATGTGCCATGAAATCGCCTCACCTTCGCGGTCAGGGTCAGTTGCTAAATAAACTTGATCAGCTTTGTTCGCGGCAGTCTTTAATTTCTTTAATAATTGTGCTTTCCCACGAATTTTTATGTATTCCGGTTCGAAATTATCTTCTATATTAATACCAATTCGACTTTTGGGAAGATCAATTACATGTCCCATAGTTGCTTCAACTTCAAAGCCTTTTGGTAAATACTTTTTAATTGTTTTTGCTTTTGCCGGTGATTCAACAATAACTAACGTTTTGCCCATTGAATTACCTCCTTTTTTCTATTTAAATGTTATTTATCCTCATAAACAGCCACATTATAGCAAAAATAGTTACTAAATACAAATGGATGTCATAAAATATAACTGATAGATCTTAAAGTAATACGATATTTCCGTATTTTATGTCAATAACTTCTTCAATTTCCATCATTGTTAATAAACCATTCACGGTATTAACCGGCAATTCTGAATGAATTACAAGTTCATCAATCGTGGTATATCCTTTTCTTATCAGATTATATAAAGTTTGTTCATCTTTATTTATCAGAACTTTTTCTTGTGATTCCATCGTTTTTTTATCATTTTCGAATTCCGAATGATTATTAATCATAACATAGTCCTCTAAAATATCTTTTGGATCCGTGACTAACTTAGCACCTTCTTTTAATAGCTGATTGCCACCTGCCCATTGCGAGGCACTAATATCTCCAGGTATAACATAGACATTTTTACCCTGTTCTAAAGCATGATTAACGGTTATTAATGAGCCGCTTTTTTTCCGGGCTTCAATAACCAGAACGCCTTGAGACAAGCCGCTTATTATCCGATTCCTTTGAGGAAAGTGGTAAGGAAGAGGTTTCTCTCCTAAATTAAACTCAGTAATAATCAACGCCTCTTTAGACATCCGATCAAATAATTTTTGGTTAGAAAGTGGATAGCAGATATCAATTCCTGTTCCTAATACACCAATGGTTCGTCCGAGCTCATCAATACTGCCCCAATGGCTTTGTCCATCGATACCTGCAGCTAAGCCGCTGACAATGGTTATGCCAACCGAGGCTAGAGATTGAGCAAATACTTTTGCGTATTTTTGGCCTAATACCGTTGGGTTACGAGAACCCACGATTCCGATTTTTATCGGGGTATTTAATAATGTCACATCACCTTTTACAAACAAACCTGCCGGTGGCATATAAATATTTTTGAGCATTTCTGGGAATAATGGATCTTCTCTTGTAATCATACGAATACCCTGATCTTCCATGTAGTTCATAGAATAGCATGCTTTTTCCAGTGATTTAGACTGCTCTAAATAATTCAGATTCTCTTTTTTAAAAATGTTTGTTTTTTCCAGTAATTCTCTGCTTAATGAAAAAATGTTTTTGGGAGTAACAAATCTTTCTAACATCATTTTTTTTTGCTTAGCCGTAATTTTTTCTAATTCTAAAAACCAAATCCAATAGAGCCCCTCTTCCATTTTTGGTCTCCCCTTCTGTAAACGTTTTTTCATTATGTTATCATAACTCCCTTATTTTATGAATGCTTTTGTGAATTAACCATAATAAAACTTGATATACCCATTAGAGTACATCAAGTTTTATTTAAAAAGCATCCCTGTTTTTCTGACGAATCAAATGTTCTAATCTCGATTCCCGGGAATCAATAAAACTGAAGTTGGCGCAGTTCTGACAAGATTATGGCTTAAGCTTCCCACAAATACTTCTTTAACAAACCCTCTGCCTTGAGTTCCCATCACAACTACTGAAATCTCTTGTTCAGTGATGATTTTAATAATTTCTGATATCGGTGCTCCAAACGGAATTTGTACATCCACATCTATATTTCCTAAAGTTAATAATTCATCTTTTAATTTTTGAAGTCTTTCCTTGTCGATTTCATTAAATTCCAATAGACGATTTGAAAGATATGGCTCTATTTTAGACTGGTCCTGTACATGAACAAGTGTCACTCTGGAAACACCGCATCTTACCATTTCTTTTACATATTCAAAAGCAATATCAGCATTCTCTGAAAAATCTGTTGGAAAAAGAAGATGACTAATGAGATCACATTTTTCTGAAGCATCTTGGTCTTCACGATTCTCTCGAATAAGAAATACCGGTTTGCTAGAATTATTTATCACATTATTTGCAACTCCGTTTAAAAGCAATGACCCCAGCATGGACCGTTTTTCAATATTTATTACGATTACCGAGCATTTTTCTGCAACTGTAATTCGGTTAATTGCATTTTTTTGGTTTCCTGAAACGATCCGCGTTTCCACCTCAAATCCTTGTTGTTTTAATATATCCTTTTGTCTTTTTAGGTTTTCTTCAAACATTGATGTCAAATTTAAATATTGTGAAACACCCACATCGACTTCCTTAGGGTTAAAACACTGCACAAGCAAACATTCTTTTGTCCCGAGTGCTTTTAGTCCTCCAATGCATCTTATCATTTCAGGAAAAGCGGTTGATATCTCAGAAATCATTGCCATTTTATCAAACATAATAAATCTCCTTCAAATTTAAAATTCAGATCAATTCCATATTTAAGAACAATAAAGTTTATATTTATTTTACCCAAATACTTGCATGATAAACACTATCCTTTCATTTCTTTCATTTATTCTCTTTGACAGAATTTCAAAAGGCCAATTATTCATCTGATTCCGGCGTACTACGATAAATAATTGACCTTAATTCATTTGTTTATATTCTTTTGACAATATTTGACTTTTTTAATCTATCTTTCTTTACCAATGAAAAACAATGCCACAGTACCAGGACCGCAGTGTGCGCCAATCACAGGTTCAACCAGGCGAATAAGAATATCTTTTATTCCAAATTTTTCCCGTATCTTATCTGCAAGATAATTCGCATCTTCCAGGCAATCCCCGTGTGATATATATATGATTTGATTCTCTGGATGGATCGCCGTTTCCTCCATTTTTTCAAGCAAAGCCCGCAGCGAATTTTTTCTGCCTCGTACTTTTGAAACGGGTACAAGATAACCACCATCATCCATATGCATAACTGGCTTGATACTAAGGACCGTTCCAACAATCGCACTTGATGTCGAAACTCTGCCTCCACGCATCAGAAAAAATAAATCGTCCACTGTAAACCAATGACACAGATGCAATCTATTTTCCATCAGCCAATCATATACAAAATCGATTGAATTTCCTTCTTCACGAAATTTCGCTGCGTAACTCACTAGTAGCCCTTCTCCAAGTGATGCACCGAGTGTGTCAACAGTTAAAATTTTTCTATTCGGATAATCTTTTTTTAATTCTTCCAAGGCCTGGCAGCCTGTCTGATAAGTTGCACTAAGGGCTGATGAAAACCCGATGTACAACAGATCTTTCCCCTCTTGAAGAATCTTTTCAAATACCGTACGACAGGATCCAGAACTCATACAAGAGGTCGTGATAACTTCTTTATTACGCATTCTGGTATAAAATTCTGTTAAATCAGTTTTTTTACCTTTGATATAACTTACATATTCAGTATCACCAATATGGTATAAAAGAGATAAAATGTGTATATCATATTTTTCGATCAGTTCATCTGGCAGATTAGCAGAAGAATCTGTTACAATTTCAAAATTCATTACTTCTACTCCTTTTTTTAGCATCCATACCATATTAATACAGAATCATCAACTAATCAAGCAGAAGCATAAATTATGTGCATATTATCTTGAATTATAATTTTCTTCAATAAATAAAGTTATTTTTGGAAAACACAAAGCCCTGCTTACTCACAGTATTATTCGCTTTTATTTAATTCTTCTTCCTCCAATAAAAAGTCACTGTCTTCAAAAGGTTTTTTAATAAGAAAGTCGATATCTTCTTTTTCATATTTTAAACTATCTAATGTCATTTTTATAGTTTCAGAAATTTCATCGATATTTTTTTGATGATTTTGTGAATACTCATACGCTCTTGACTCAAATTCTGCAATCATCTTTCTTGTTTTAAGTTTGGTTTTTATGGTGCTATCCATTAGTTCTTTGTTTTTTTCATTGGATTCCTGCAAACTTTCTGAAGCTCTTATATTTAGTTCAGTCAGCGTATTTTTTTCAGCCAATAATGTACTTCTTTCATGGATAACTTCTTCATATTGCTTCTTCAGAATTTCATTTTCTGCCAATACATTTTTAAGATTTTCTTCTGGACCATCATTTTTAGCATAATTCTCCAACTCATCATTCAGATCCTGAACCATTAACTTTAGTTGATCAAGCTGATCTTTTAGCTGAATGCACTCCTGTTTATAATTTCTGTATTCATTTAATTTTATTTGCATTTCCAAATTCTGTGCTGCAATTTTCTCATACATCGAATCATTTTCTTCTGAATCATTATTCTGATTTAACGCTGCTATTTCATTATTAAGTTTTTCATTTTCCCTTTTTAAATCATCAATTTGGTCTTGCATCTCTATCTTTGAATTTTTACATACATTAAACATTTCACCATATTGATCCCTTTCTTGTTTCAGCATTGTTGTCATGGAAGCATATTCATCTAACCTGTTTTTGAAAGAACCTTCAGCACTATGCAAGTTTTCGGTTAATGTTTCGATATATTCTGATACTTGTTTAGCGTTATACCCTCCTAAAAATTTCTTTTTAAATGGCACTTCATTATTCGTTTTTCGGGACTTATCCCTTAATTCATTTAGTGTTAATTGATCTGATTTCATCGACATTCTATTTCCCCCTTACTCAACGTTAGAAATTTCAAACACGATTCGATGATGGGTTTCCAAATTATTTCTTTTTAATGAACCGGATTTAAGTTCGAGCACCCAGAATGCTTTTTTTACATATTGACTGATTCGCCCGGGTCTCATATCTCTTTCCATATTTAATATTTCGCCTTCACGAGATAAAAACATCACATCAATATGAAACTTCATTCCAAAAGTATGGACTTGTGTACAGCCTTCCAATAAAAGGCCTTGATGATCATCCAGTGATTTTGTCCTTAAAAGTCCTACCAGTCTGGAAAAAAAATCATTTGCCAGTTTCACTTCATTGAATAAAATAATATTGTCTCTTAGTGCCAGATAATTATCCATGTCTAAATTCCTCCAAATTGATTGATAACCTGTAATATTGTCGGACCTAATAACACAATAAAAAGAACTGGAAGAACAAAAACGACTAAAGGGATCATCATTTTTACAGGCGCCTTCATGGCTTTTTCTTCAGCCCTTTGTCTTCTTTTAATCCGTAATTCTTCAGCTTGAGCTTTTAAAACCTGGTTAATGGGAATTCCTAATTGTTCTGCTTGTATAATTGAACCGACAAATGTTTTTAATTCTTCAACTGAATTTCTATCTGCTAAGCTTTTTAAAGCTTCACGTCTTGGTTTGCCAAAATTAATTTCCAAATGTACAATATTCAGCTCAGTTACCAGTACCCCGCTCAGCCGTTCTCCTATTTTAACCATTGCCGAATCAAATCCTAATCCAGCCTCCATGGATACACATAATAAATCCATGACGTCCGGCATCTCATTTGCTATCGCTCCCTGCCGTTTTCTTATTTTAGATTTTAATAATATTATTGGGCTGATAACCGAAAATAAAATACTTAACAGTATGACCAATGCCTCAGTAGTAAGACTTAATCTTGTAAAAGCCGTCAGAATAAAGGCTGCCAATATAAATGCCCCAGAAAACACAAGTCTCGACGCATTATATTCATTTACGGCAAGATGAAGGCCTGCTAATCTCAAACTGGTTTCAAGTTTTTCTGTTTTATTACCTTTGCTTTTGGGAAAAAGAACTGATAAACGCTTTATGATAGATGTAAGCACGGGCAAAATAACCCGTTGCAAAAAGGGCTTTTCAAAATCGTCGTCTAAATCATATTGATTTCTCTTCTTAATTGAATCAAGTCTTCTGCTTTTTGTATCAATTGTCTTGCCTTTATCATAAAAAAAGATGATGGTGAGAATAAAAACAAGTAACGATATGCTGATTGTTAAAAGCATCATAATGCCGACCTCTTTTCATCAGATTGGTGAGATAAGTTTCACCGGTTAGAATTTTATGTTAACGATTTTTCTAATCACTAGATAACCAATAGCTTCCATTGCGGCTGCGACAACCAACATCGTTATTCCAAGATTGGATTTAAAAAAAATAGTCACATAACTTGGGTTAAATAATAAAAATATTAATATAATAAAAACCGGCATCAGTCCCACTATCATTCCCGAGGTTCTTCCGGTTGCCGTTAATACCTTAATTTCACTTTTTATCTTAAACCTTTCCTTGATGGTTCCTGAAATACTGGTTAATATCTCTGACAAATTACCGCCAGTCTGCCGTTGAATTAAAATTGCAGACACAATCATCATAAAATTTTGACTGTCTATTTTTTTCGAAAGTTTTGTTAGTGAGGTCTCAATTGAACTTCCCAGCTTTAGCTCCTTAACAACTCGTCCAAATTCCCCTGATATCGGTTCAGGCATTTCTGTCGATATACTGACAAGTGCTTGCTGAAACGTTAACCCGGCTTTTAAACAGCTGCTCATGATACTGATGGCATCCACCAACTGCTGTTCAAACAATTCAACGCGTTTCGCTCGTTTTTTATTAACATAAAAGGGTGGTATGAACACACCGATTAACAATGCTCCAATTGCTAGTATAACATTGTCACTTAATATTATTAAAAGAATCGAGGGTGCAAATGCCAAAGCAGCCCAGATTTCAAGAAATTCAGACGGCTTAATCAAGATTCCCGACATGGATAAGTCATTCTCAAGTCTTTTTAGCATCTTTAACTTTTGACCATCACGCCCCTCTTTTTTCTTTTTTTCTCTTCTTTGAGCCAGCAATTCAATTTTATTGAGCGCCATAATCCTATCAATTCTTTCATGAATAAGACGTTTGTCCGCTAAAAGTGTATGCATCGTTGTCAAAACAAGAATAAATACACCCAGAGAAATAACTAAAGTGATTGAAAATGCATTCATTTTTATTACCTAATTTTAATTCCTTTCTGTACCCGACTTATTCAATAAACCAGTCATCATTAACCTTTATGCCATTATGCATAATTTTTCCCAAACACCGAGGTTTAATCCCTAAGCTTTTAAACTGGCCTTTGAACTTTCCATCATTATCTAACTGTCCCGTCATTTCATAATTAAAGATGTCCTGCATCACTACAACTTCACCTTCCAAACCATTGACTTCTGTGATGTTGACCACTTTTCTTGTCCCATCCCGCAGCCGGGATTGTTGAATAATGATATCAATCGCCGATGTCGTTTGATCCCGAATAGCCCTAAGCGGCAAATCCATACCGGACATTAAAATCATTGTTTCTATTCGTGATAATGAATCTCTGGCTGAATTAGCATGAATGGTTGTCAAAGAACCATCATGCCCGGTGTTCATGGCTTGGAGCATATCAATGGTTTCTGCTGACCGAACTTCGCCAACAATAATTCTATCAGGCCTCATTCTAAGTGCATTCACGACAAGCTCCCGTATTGAAATTTTACCTCTTCCTTCCAGGTTGGCAGGTCGGCTTTCCAATGTAATGACATGATCCTGTAATAATTGCAGTTCAGCTGAGTCTTCAATAGTAATAATGCGCTCATTGTCAGGAATAAAGCTGGATAAAACATTAAGCATGGTAGTCTTTCCGCTGCCAGTCCCACCTGAAACAATAATATTGAGTTTTCCCTTTACACAAGCTTCAAGAAAAGCCACCATTTTTTTAGAAATAGAGCCAAACGCCAATAATTGTTCTACTGTAATGGGTACTTTTGAGAATTTTCTGATTGTAATAACCGGCCCCACCAATGACAGCGGTGGAATGACCACATTAACTCGGGATCCATCCTGCAATCGCGCATCCACCATGGGGCTTGATTCGTCAATATGCCTGCCGACTGATGATACAATACGGTCGATGACATTCATGACATGCTGGTTATCTTTGAAAACAACGTCTGATAACTGAATTTTCCCATTTTTTTCAATATAAATGCGATTATATCCATTCACCATAATCTCTGTTATTTCAGGATCTTTTAAAAGCACTTCCAGTGGCCCATATCCAATAATCTCATTGAGTAATTCCTGGGTTATTCTTATTCTATCCAGATGGTTTATGTTTTCCGCTTCAACCGCCATGATATCTTCTAAAATTTTAAAAATTTCTACTTTATTCTCTTTGCTGACCGTTTCGATCTTATTGTTGTTTATTTCATTGATCACTTCTTGATGTACCCGATTTTTTAAATCTTCATGAATATCAATGTGCTGTTCCTCTTTTTTTCCCTCTTCCTGATTATTCTTGTTTTGACCAATTCGCTGTTGTTCCATTTTTTCCAGAAGCCCCATCGTTTTCACCGCTTACTTTTTATTTCTAACTAATGTTATTATCGATCCTGCTGACAATATTTTTAGCAAGTCTCAAAAGGTCCTTTCCAATTTCTGATTTAGGTGCATCCAGTACGATGGGCACCCCCTTATTATGACAATTAACCGCTGTTTTAAAATCAAGGGTTATATTGTTTTTAGCCGGTATACCGAGAACCCGTTGCATATCTTTTATGCTGATTAATCCCTTTGTTACTCGATTAATAATAATTTCCGTTTTCTCCCTTTGTTGCAGGGATTCCAGAATATTCAAGCTTATTTTCGTATTGCGCAAGGTTGATATGTCCGGTACCGAAACTAAAAGAACAAGATTCGCGTTTTCAATAGCTACCATGGTAACATCGTTGAATTGTGGTGTCGTATCGATGAGAATATAATCATAATACGGCCTCATGGTATTAATCATTGTTTCTACGTTATTCGATGTTACGTACTCCGCATATTCGGGACTTTTCGGTGCACATACTATACTGACTCCAGAAAAATGCAATGTCATGATTCGTTTGATTGCATCAATATCCCCTGAATCTTTTCCCTGGGATAATTCTGCAGTGGTGTTTTTGGGATCAATGTCGAAGTATACATTCACATCTCCAAATTGTAAATCCAAATCAATAATCGCAACTTTTTTTCCCATTTTTGCCAATGCCACGGCTAAATTCACGGTAATGGTTGTTTTTCCAATTCCGCCCTTTGCACCGAATACCGTGATAATCCGTGATTGCATATTAGAAGCATTTGTGTCGGTATTTTCCATCCGTGATTTTTCAATATTATAAGCGATTTCAATGTTCTCTGTTAGTGTTTTTACATCTACGGGAAGCTGTAAAACCTTCCGCACCCCTGCGAGCATTACTTCTTCAATCATCGTCATGTCAAAACGATCACATAAAAATATAACGGCACAACCCGGTATCTTCATGTAAATTTTTTTTGCTGAATCAATCGCATCATGGTAATCATTTTCACACTGAATAATGATGACATGGGGTTTTAAACTGATAGACTTATCAAGTGCCATTTCATCTTGTTTAGAAAAGCCGACAAACGCAATTTTATCATTCACAAGCAAACTTTTTATTTCATATATTCGATTGTCATTATTGCCGATAATCATTACTTTTATCTTTTCCAAAGCTATTCCTCATTTCATAAAAAATCTAATCTGCCTTTACACGAGTTTTTTAATTAATCGTTCAAGGTGCATAGGGTGCTGGATTCACAATTGTTCCATCTACTGGCGAGCGCAAAATCAAACGATATTTTCCCTCAGTTAGTGCATAGTTTACTTTTAGAATGCTCTGTTGCGGTACTAATACTGTAACCGATGTAGCCGCTTCGCCACTTTTTGTAGTTTCTTTTGAGCCGACTTCCAGAACCTCAACATTTTCAATAACGGTTTGTGACATCACTCTTTTACTTTCATCCGCACTATTAATCATTGTTGCAACAAGATCAACATGGTCTCCTATACTGATATAACCAGCCACGCCGGTTATTTCATCCATCTGTATTGTCATTGCCCGATAATTTTGATCAACTGCATATGACAAGCTATTATTCGCCTGATTGACATCACTTAATCTTGTTGATAAAATCGGTTCATCCGCTTCAATACTTTCTCTGGTAATTCGACCGGTAACATCTTCCACATTACTAACTGATAAAGCATTGACAAAATCAACCGGCACTTGTTTGACCGTGATCATTTCCGGCAATATCGTTGTCCCCTTTGGTATCGTTTCTACTGCAACAACGACCGGCTGCGTTTTTTGGTTGGCTCCGCCTTTCAGAGAGGATGCAAATTGAAAAACTGCAAATCCTGTTATAATTGAAACCGCCAAGGCGATAAGAATAAGTTTTTTCATTGATTTCTCCATTTTATTAAAAGAGATCTCTTATTACCTCTGTTTATTTTTTACCCAGATAATAACGAGTCTCCCATTTATTCTGACAATAATAAATTATACAAACCAAAATCTGATTCTGAACCGCCACCCACACTGGCTCCTGAAGATGCTCCGTTTGAAACCATATTTAAAAAAGAGCCGGTGATATAACCATCATTCGTTTGTGATTCTAAAAGAAAGGCTGCAAAACCTTCAACAACAACGGTTTTCTTGTCGGAACCATATGAATAGATCGGCACCCTTACAATCCGTGGACAAGAAGGGTCAAAATTCTCCGCAGTGCAGCCATCGCCTCCGGTCTGTGCGCCAAAATGTGTGCAGGCATCATATCGTTCTTCAAACCCTTGATACGTGGGACCTACCATGTTACCGCTTTCTTCAAGAAGTACATCTCCGACGCTGATTTCTCCTGGATATCCATGGGCAATCCAAATTCGGTAATCACTGGCACCGCCACCCTTTCCATCAAGATCCAGGGCCCCGAAAAACGAGGTTGACCCGCTTTTCACCCCATATTTAAGGGTGACATGCTTTAGCTTGTTGCTCGCAATTCGAGCTTCCATTTCATCTTTTGTCAAACCTATTGGTGCCACCCCGGCGGTCCTGATAATAGGTGAAAGTTTTGCAACCGCACTTCTGTTAATATCAATAAAATCAACGCCAAAAATTTTGGCGAAATTCATCGGGACTGATTTATTAACCGTAACCTTAATATCCGTGTATTGTCCTGAAATAATATTACCTAAAACAACATCAGCTCTGGTTAAATCCGGAAATCCATTTAGGCGTGCATAATGGATAGCAGCGTCTTTAATTTCATTGATTGCGGCAATATCACTGGTTTCAATTGGCAGCAATCGTCCTGAAGAAAGAACCGATGCGTCCGCTATTTTTTGTTGCTGACCAGTGCTCAAATAAGCCAGCCCCAAATCAATAGCCAATGCCAGAAAACACATAATTACCACCATTGACATCGCTACAATAATGATGACATCGCCATTTTCCTGGTTTCTTATTCTACTGATTAACGCTCTTATTTTAAAATAGTCCATTATGTTTTTCATCTTTATTCCACTTTCATCGTGCACGATGATTTTAAGTTCATCGTTTCACCGTGGACAAACACCCCGACAATCGGAGTCAGAACATTCACGTGTTCATTTACTTCAACTTTTACATCGCCAAGCCGTGGATTTGCGGGATTTGAAAATGTAACAATTATATTCAATGAATTGGCAATATAATCCGGAGCGACAGCACGAACGTGATCAGCAATTGCAGTTGTGCCTGATGAATGGACAATGGCAAAACGCGCGCCTTCTCTGGAACAATTGTCAACGATATTCTGATTGGTAAACAGCCAGCCAAAATCAATAATCGCACACAAAATCATAATCAGAATCGGCAATGTGATGGCCAGCTCAACCACCGCCTGGCCATCTTCTTTTCGTATCCATCTGATTATATCTGCAAACATGTTTCCTCCCCGATGCTCATTTACGCATAGCATCCTGCTCATAAAAAAACTATTAAAATTCTATCGGAAAATAGATGAACTGATCCATGCTAATTATAATTTAATTAAAAAAAGCATATTAGCAATGCAAAGTCAGATCTTGACATGCATTACCAATATGCCAATGATTGTACTTATGCTGGTGTTGTCAATTTAGTTTTAATATTTACAAAGAAAGTATTTAGCACTGGCCCCAATGCATAAATTGCAACGATGGCAGCTAATGCGATTCCGGCGATAATTAAACCATATTCAACCATACCTTGACCGTCTTCGTCTCTGATCATTTCCGTAAACATGTTTTTCATTTTCTTTCTCCTTCTCATTTTTAATATATAAAGTTCTAAACTTTATCACGCTCATGAATGTTGCCGATTGATTAACACTCCCAAATCAAAAATCAGTTTTTAATCACACAACCAATATACCAATGATTGTACTTATGCAGCCGGCGTTGTTAATTGAGTTTTAATATTTACAAAGAAAGTATTTAACACTGGCCCCAATGCATAAATTGCAACGATGGCAGCTAATGCGACTCCGGCAATAATCAAACCATATTCAACCATACCTTGACCGTCTTCGTCTCTGATCATTACTGCAAACATGTTTTTCATTTTCTTTCTCCTTTTCCTTTTTTATATGTAAAGTCCTAAAACTTTATCACTCTCATGAATGTTATCCTTTGATTAGTAGTCCCAAATCAAATAATAAATAATGACTGTTTATCATATTTATAACCAGGACTGCCACAAATCCAGAAGCCATAAATGGTCCCAATGCTATTTTTGATTTCAAATTCCCCTTGCCTGTGAGAATAATGTAAACAGTATAAATGATCAAGAAAAATGTCATGATAAGGATTGCAGTCAATATTCCATACAACCCGAGGCAAAAGCCCACTGCTGCAGCATATTTTACATCTCCCCAACCAGCTCCTTTTCCAATCATTGCCGGTAAAAAGAATATAATAAAACCTAATACGAAGCCGAATATATTGACCTCTATGTTTCCAATCGGTTGACCTGTCACTAAAAATGCAGCGCCAATGATCAACGTCATGAGTATGAGCTCATTTGGTATTTTTTTTATACTGATATCCACTGCCGAAAGTATGATACAAACAGAAAAGAGTAACATGCATTCCAATGTATTGGATTGTAACCCATTGATTAAAGCAAGAAAAAGCCACCCCATTGCGTTTACTACAGCCCAAAGCATTGTTTTTCTTATGTTTCCAGAAAATCGATAAGGCATGAGTGTATTAACTCTTCTTTGAATTAAATAGATTGTGGACTTCTCCATACATACGCCGATGACTGCTCCAAGTGCTAAAATTACAATGTATAAAAATGTCATTTGGCTCATAATTAAACCTCCTTATTCTTTTCTTGCAATAAAAAAGCAACGTTTTAACGCGTTGCACTAAAGGTATATTAAATATACCCATTCTACCTGCAACTGGCTGTCATATAAAAATTTACTTAGACCCTTAAGCTTTGCGTCCTTACCTTTCGATAAGTATGCTAAATATTTAATTATAACCTTTAAATTTTTTGTTTCAATAAAAAAACAACGTTCTGACACGTTGCACTTAAGGCATATCAAGTATACCCATCCTAATTTGCAACTGGCTGTCATATAAAAAATTACTTAGACCCTTAAGCTTTGCGTCCTTACCTTTCGATAAGTATGCTAAATATTTAATTTACATTATTCTAATACACTTATATTCATATGTCAAGCGTTTTATTCTTAAATATATAATTACAAGAGTAAATTTTCATTCTCTTTTTATCTATTATTTTTTTTATTAAAAAGATCCATTTGAAGCGCAATTAAAAACACCTGTCAACTCTAAATGAGTTGCAGATGTTTGTGAAAATGATGCTTGTTACTATTTAAAACTCCAATTCTTTTTGTCGTTCCAGTTGCCTTTCAGCCATTTCAAAAACTGTATTAATATTTTCAGTTTCTTCATATTTTGTATAGTAGCCAAAGGGAACAGACAGTTTTATGGATTCCACCTTTGCTTCATCCATACTTTTTTTTATTCGCTTAATCGCCCGTTCTACATTCGCGCCTGCAGTTCTAGGCATCAGAATAACAAATTCATTGCCTTCCAGGCGGGCAACGAAATCATCACCTCTGCAGACATTCCTAAGAATTTGAGCAACCTTCCTAATTAAAATATCCCCTACCGCACGTCCATACTTAACATTAACCTGATCCAAACGGCTGACAGACAGTAAAATAATTGATAACGGATAATATAATTTATTATCCAGTCTTTCTAATTCCTTGTCATAATACTTTCGATTATATGCTCCTGTTAACTGATCACAAAAAGTCAAAGATTCTACATTTTCCTGATTTTTTCGCTCTTCAAGCATTGCCTTTAAGAATTTCTTGTTTTCTGTTACATCCTGAATAAAACACACCATACCCGTAATTTCGCCATTTTTGTTTTTTACAGGAGCCCAATGATTTTTTCCCAGAATTATATTATCCTCGCTATCTTTATGTTCTTCAATTGAACAAAACTGTTCTCCTGATAAAACGCGATCAAGAAAGCCTTTCATATTTTTCCATTCTTCATTGTCATCTATGAGATCGAGCAAATTAGTCCCTATTTCAATGTCTTTCCCCCATTGAGATTTTACCATCTCCCGATGTCGATTGTTAAAGCTTATATACCGGTACTCTGTATCTAAACAGAAGATAATAAAATCATGGGTTGTTTCAAGAATTGCTTTTAAAAGATTATTTGCAAGCTCCAACTTATCAGATAATGTCAAAACACATTCTTCTAAAGCTTGATCGCCTTGTTTTATTCTCTGATCTTCCATAATTGTATCAATTGTAATTTTGTCATCATGATTGCTCACTATGCTCAGCCCTCCTAAAATAATTGAATCCTAGCTCTTTACATCAAATTAAACTTGTCTTTATCTCAATTTTCTTCATAACGATGTTGTTCCATAACAAAACTAGAAATCACTTTTTACATTGTACCATTTTCATCAGTAACTTTCTACTTCTTTAATTGCTTAACTAAGCGGAATTTAAATATTTTCCTTAAGATTGACGATAATTGATGATAATTGACAGTTTTGATCTGTTGGGGTAAAATAATTACACGTAATTAAGTTTTGCTAAAAATATAAGGAGTTGAAAGATTAAAATGCAACAATTCGACGATCACACAAACAAAAAGCTAATTCTTTTTGACATTGTATTAATCACATTTATGTCAACTTTGGACACCAGCATTATCAATGTTGCGATGCCCAATATGGTGGATGCTTTGTCAACCACCACCCAGCTCATCACTTGGGTGGTAACAATTTATCTCATTGTTATTTCTTCAACCATTTTAATTTTCGGACGGCTCGGGGATCTTAAAGGACTCAGCAAAATTTTCACTTACGGCATTGGACTATTCACCTTTGGTTCGGCCTTGTGTGGTTTATCCGGTTCCTTAATGATTTTGCTAGTGGCCCGAATGATACAGGGACTCGGCGCAGCTGCAACCATGGCCACAAGCTATGGACTCATTACTCAGATCTTTCCAATAAACGAGAGAGGCAAAGCATTAGGTATTTCTGGTACTTTTGTAGCAATTGGATCAATGACTGGACCAACTTTAGGCGGTTTTATTGTTGGTGCCTTCAGTTGGCACTACATCTTCCTTATTAATATTCCCTTCGGGATCTTAGGTTTGATATTAGCAATAAAAGTCCTGCCTAAATCAGTCCCAAAAGCAAAGGAAAAACTTGATATTAAAGGCGCTCTACTGTTTGCTTTGACAATTATAATTTTATTTTTCTCCCTGACTATTGGAGGAACTGTAGGGTACACCCAACCCGTAATTATTTTATGTCTTTCACTTTCGCTTATTTCATTTGTTGCTTTTATTCTCATTGAAAAAAAGGACACTGCCCCTCTCCTGCAATTGAGTATTTTTAAAAGCACCTTGTTTTCACTTAGTATTTTTTGCGGATTTATTTCTTTCATTGCAATTGGCAGTTTCACAATCATCCAACCTTTTTATCTTGAAAACGCAATGAGTTTATCGCCTTCCATGACCGGGTTAGCTATGATTGTTTATCCGTTGTTTTTATCCGTTGTTTCTCCCATCAGCGGATATTTATCAGATAAAATCGGATCGAAAATGCTCACTTTTCTTGGCTTGACTTTATTGAGCTTTTCACTTTTTCTCATGTCAAGCTTAACTGAAACTTCTCCAATCTGGCGGTTTATTATTTTTGTTATCATTATGGCTATTGGAAATGGCCTGTTTCAGGCTCCCAATAATGCATTGGTGATGTCCAGCGTCTCCGAGGATAAAATCGGTATCGCCGGCAGCATTAATTCTCTAGTGAGAAATATTGGCGTCGTTTTTGGGGTAACCATGTCCACTAATCTTTTGTATTTGCAAATGAGTAACAAAATAGGATATCCAGTTTCTGATTTTGTTAAAGGCAGACCTGATGTTTTTATCTTTGGTATGAAAAGCGTTTACTTAAGCGTAGCTTTCATTTGCGCAGTTGGAGCAATAATAACTGCCATCCGTTTTTTTGGAAAAAAGCGTACCATATAAATTAATATTCTATCAATTCTCAATAATTTCCCATTTATTTAAAAAACAAACTAAAAAAGCTGCCCACAAACCTTGCTGTCGTTATTTTGATCCCGCTAGATTGTGTTTTAAAATAATATTTGCTTCTTGAATCCAACCATCCATTGTCTTTCCAATAATTGTAATCAAGTGTATCCTTGTAATTAATGGTCTTCTGCCAGTACCTCTGCTGTACTTTAAATACAACAAACCCCCAAAAGGTTGGTTTCTCTCCGCTTTGATCAACAAAGTCATCCACAAGTTTTTTTGCAATTCCTTTTATTTTTTTATTATATTTCGCCTTCATCTCACTTGGCGTCATTAATGCTCCGGTTCGACATTTAATTTTTCCTGAAATATAAAACCCCCAAGTGTTGAGTGCCATTTTCATTGTGTTCAGTGCATGGTCTGATGAACCTGATCCAGAGGTTGTTACGAGAATAGCATTTTTTTTTAAAAAAGCAGATCGGTGACAATAAAACGCCATACGGTCAAGCCAATTTTTCATAATGCCATTAACATCTTCCACATAAACTGGACTGGATACAATCAAAGCATCGGCATTAAATATTTCATCACGAATAAATAATAGATCGTCTTTTAAAGGACATTCGTTTTCCCCTTTGTCAAAACATTTTCTGCATCCCCGGCAAATTAATATTTGCTGATGGCTGATAAATATTTTTTCAATGACTGGCGATTTTACTGTGTTTTTTGCATATTGTGTGATCTCTCCCTCAATAAGCGAGACCAAACGATTGGTATTTCCATTCTTTCTATTGATCTTTACTTTGCGTATCTCTACACAACTCCTTAGAAGTGTTTAAAACACTGGTTTTACAAGGCTTTCACTCCTCATAACTTTTTATGTTGCAGCATGTTTATTTGTAAGTTTAGTACAATAATAGTACCACGTTTTTAAATGTAAATTTAAAAAAAGAGGCTACCGTAAGATAGCCTTTCCACAATACTTTGTTATTTAATTTAAGCATGCATCCTCATAAAATCATCCATCTTATCACTTGCCACTCTACTTTGTTTTTCAAAGCTGTGAGCGTATATATCCATCGTTGTACTTGTATTTGCATGGCCTAAAATACTTGATATATCAATAATGTTTACACCTAAATAATTTAGAAGTGTTGCACATGAATGTCTTAATCCATGAAGAGGTATAATTGGCAGTTGTTCCAGACTTTTTTTCTTTGGTTGCTCTTTGTTTTCTGTTAACCATTTATTATAACGCTTAATATGTTTTATGAAACAATTATAAGTTGTGCTTCTTCCCATCAATTTGCCATCACTCTGAATAAACATATTTCCATCACCTTTCCATGCATCTCCTAATAAAAGTCTATACTGATTATATTCAGATTTATATTGTTTTAGCAATGGAATTATAGAATCAGGTATCGATACTATGCGAATAGAGGAATATGTTTTAGGCTTTTTATATTCCATACCCTTTTCTGTTCTTGTTACAGATTTACTTATATCAATAATCCTTTTATTAAAATCAATATCACTCCAATGCAAAGCTAACGCCTCGCTTTTTCTTAATCCACAAAATAATGCAATGTTAAAGAACACTTTGTATTGTGTTGAAACTTCCTTGCAATCCATATAATAATCATTTACGTGATACATCTTACCTGTATCATCTACCCTGTCGTGTCCTTCGTATTTAATAGGAAATGTCATCTCTAATGATTTTAAAAATATTAGTGATTGTTGTGGAGTAAAATATTTTAACGCTGGTTTCATCTTTTTCATTTTTGGAAGTATAGCATTTTTACAAGGATTAATCTCAATCATTTGCCAACGTATTGCTGTATTAAACATACTGCTTAGTATAATACCAAATCTAGCAATAGTTGAGTGAGCGTAGTCATCAACCATGGTTTTATAAAACTCTTCAATTAATGGGATTTTTATAGAAGCAATTTTATAGCTCTTAAAGAATGGAATCATTTTATTTTCTAAGCAATATTTATATCCTTCATACGTACTATAAGTAAGATAGTCTTTTGAGTATTCAAGCCATTTATAAGCAAATTCCTCGAATGATTGTTTTTCTCCATCAAAGCATGCACCATTCTTTACTTTATCTTCAAACTCAATTGCAAATTTATTAGCTGATCTTTCTTGTTGTTTTGGTGTCATTGATATATCAGGAGTGAAGGTAGCAGTTTGCTTTATTTTTCTTCCTTGCATATCATATCCATTAGAGACGGTTATCCTAAACACTACACCTTTTTTATTTTCTACTTTTTTTATAGATGCCATTTCTAAGACCTCTTCTCAATTTGATTTTTATAACGGTAAAAAGTAGCTTTCGTCATTCCTAATTCTTTCATTAGTTCAAATGGTCTTTTCTTTTCTTGTTGTACTAAGTGATAATGTTTTGAAAAATCTTCAATGTTCATAACTCTTGGTCTTCCATAATTATCCCATTCGCCACGATCTTTTTTCGCCTGGATTCCTTCTCTTTGTCTTTTTTCTTTTTTCTCAATTTCTGCTTGTGCCATACTTGCATACAACTCAATCATCATATTATTAATTGTTTCCATCATCATTCTTGCTATTGAGTTTTCCATAACTGATAAATCAATCAATGTCGTAGGTAATTCTAAAACCATTACTCTTATCCCATTGTCTTTAAAGTATCGTAATTCTTTAAGCGTTGCTTCTTTGTTTCTACCTAATCTGTCAATCTCAGTAATGATTAGAATATCACCACTTTCAAGAATTTCCTCTTTCAACATCTGAAAACGTGGTCTATCAAAATTCTTTCCTGTCTGTTGATCTGTATATACTTTATCCTTATACAGATTGATTTTGTTATCAACAGCAAATTTTGTAAGCTCTGTTATACCTCTGTCAAGATGTTGATCTTTTGTACTCGTTCTGTGATATGCAACTAGCTTCATATAATTACCTCTTCACTAAGAATCAACCGAACAGATGTTCGTTTGTAATTATATTATATACATCAAGTGTCAAAATGTACACACTTCTTTTGATTATTATCATAAGGTTCTAATCATACATTTTGATACTCATTTTGTTTAACTTTTAGTTAGTATCAAAAAGTATAAATTTTGATACTAATTCTAATCCAATTCAACCAAGCTATTTAAGATACTTTTTTTCTTAAGTTGTTCCTCTGCTTCCATTACCTTTTTTTCTTCGAGTATCTCTATACAATGCTTATAATATAATGGCCTCATATCATATGGATTAACCTTATAGTTTATCCCAATAATTGTTATGACTATTCCTAATATCGCTATAATTGATATTGTTATTAAATTAACATCTTTTATTATTGAAGCCGAACTACTTAAATTCAAAATATAAAGAGCAACAATTGCAGAAACTAAAAGCGCACTAAACCTAGCAGTCCTTTCTTGTTGTTGCTTTGTCAAATTAGAAGCCTCGATCCTTACTTCTAAAATTTTAATGACCTGGTTTACATCAATAAATTCTTTACTAATCAATTCATCTTTAAAAGCGTCATAATTCCCTTTTTCTACAAATTCATTTAAATAAATAGGAAAGATATTTTCTATAGTCTCAACCACACAGAACTTTACAGTCACTTCTCTAAGATTTTTTTTTAAGTACTTGTTCTTTTTTTCTTTCTTTTTCCAATTAAACATAAAACAGGCTCCGAGCATTTTTATCATATTTATTTTTGATATGAACTATTAATGATTCTAATAATTCTATAGTTTCCTTTTCTATATCTAACCATTCTTTATAAATTCTCTTTATTTCAATAACCTCTTTCAACTCTAAACAAGCTTCATATGCTTTAAAAGCAAGTATTATTTTTTCTTTATCTGATTCAAAATCTTGAATCTTATTATCCTCATAAATAGATAAAAACTTATCCTGAAAAGCCGATTTATATCCTGTTAGAATAATTTCTAACAATTCAGTTTTAGTTCGACCTTCTATGGATAATTTAGATTTATCTATTTCTTCTTTTTTATCTATATCTAATATCATGAAGACTTTGTCATAAATGGATATCTCAGCAAGTTTAAATTTTTCTTTATATGCAATAATTTTTAAAGTAAGGTCAGCGTATGCTCCCTTAATACACAATGGAACTTCAAATGTCCTGTTATCACTACTAATTTTCTCCCACTCTATATATTTGGGATACTCTTCATATAAAACGCCTTTTTCATCCATATGTATACTATAAGGATAAGACTTTGAAATATTTATATACTGTGTTTTTCTCAATTCGTCATATAGAGGTTTGTAAATTTCATTGCTTCTTTTCAGTTGTGTTTGCATTTTGATATTTCTATTATTTACTAATACAGAACCTAACAATGTAAACGAACCACCAACAATTGCTCCAAATAAAGTAAAAAAAGCAGCAAAGTATTCAGGATTCATTATTGTGTTCATTATTGGATCTATTATAATACTAGGTTTTATTAAATCAAACATAATCATCCATCCAAACATCAGAAATAAACCAATAACAAACAAGAAAATAATAATAGAAATATCTTTTTTAATTTCTAATATTGTTTCAAAATAATTTTTTATTTTTTTTTCTGCCATATTCAACAATCCCCTATCACCATATATTTTATCTACATTATAACACCATTTCAATCAACAAACAAAGCTCTTTAATAGCTGTTTATAATGGCTAGATAGTTCCCTCGTCCTTCCCTGATGTAGTTTATATATATGATGATAACTTTACTGTGTTTGGTAAGATAATAGTTAAGCAAAAGGTCTCCAAAAAGTTGTGCACCCATTAAGGTGGTTTCTAAGTAAAGAGCCATTGTCAACACCGATCAAAT
>JGI24143J45723_1000060_pt1 | contig 54759 bp, 54 predicted proteins | sample BarGraIncu00432A_FD_45723 | JGI IMG/M metagenome (IMG submission 45723) | reverse complement strand
TTTCTAATCATATGAACCAGCGGATCGCTAATTTGTTCGATAATGGTTTTATCGATTTCTGTGTGTTCTCCCTGAAGGATAAGCTCCATTTTTTTTCCGGTACTCTGGGCAATATCCCTGATCACCCGCGGCATCTTTTGAAAGACTGTTTTTACTTCAACCATTCTGATGGACATGATAGTATTTTGAAGATCATCGGAAATTCGATTGACATAGGCCCCGACTTCCTTAACCTCCTTTGATATTTGAGGCAAATTATAATCCATACTCAATTTTGACGAGATGTGCATAAATGAGTTTTTTGCAATCAAAAGCTCTGAAATCATATTCATCATTTTATCAAGTTTATCCTGATTAACTCTAATGCTTTGGGTAACGCTATTCTGAGTGGGGTTGTTTTGGGTTTGATTACTTTTTGAATTAACTTCTTTTGTATTAGAGACTTTCCGGGATGATGGAATTTGCGTATTTTCTCCCGGTTTGTTCATGGACTGCAAATCAATTAACTGTTGTTTAATCTGAGCGAGTATTTTCTTATCTTCCCGATTGTCAAATATCTCTAATTCAATGGAATGGATGAAAGACTTAACATAATCCATCACAAAAAAACTGAGATCAACGAGTTTGTTTTCAAAATTGTATCCTTTATCCCGGATCAAAACCAGAAGACTTTCGTAGGTGTGTACTATTTCTGAAAATCGCTTAAGCGCTACATAAATCATATCGTGAGGATTTAAAACTGCGAGGTATATGCCTATTCCGCCTTTAATACTGTGTACGGCTCTGAATATTTCGTCAACGGCTTCCCGATCAGCACTATTGCTGTCCAATCGTATTAATAACTCATTTTCGATTCTTTCAATGTGCTCCAAAATTTCAATCTGGAACTGTTCTTTGATCCCCTCTGTCAGTCCACCTTTAAATTCCTCAGACTGTAAGATATCCAGATTTTCTTCCCCATCGATACTCTCCTGAAAATCATTTTCTTCATCATCATTCACCTGACAGTTTTCAAATGCCAACTTTAAGTTCTGACGTAACTGGTTTTCCTGTTTTTCGTATCGCCTCTCCAAAAAAAGTTTGTCGTCTTCAATTGTAACATAGTCATCACTAATTATTTCATTCAGCCGATCAAGATAATTCCTGAAAAAGTCCAAAAATAAAAGAAGGCTGTCTATCAATTCTGTTTTAACAATGATCGCATTGTTTTCTAATGCGATTAAGATTATTTCAATTTCATAGCATAATTGTGTTATCGATGATAGACCAATAAAGGATGACCCACACTTAATATGATGGATGCCATCAAAAAGGTTATGGGGCAGCTCCATATCTTTGGTGTGTAATTCAAGTTTTAATATTGCTTTTTCAAGGTCACTAAAATTATCAGTCCATTCCTCTGTGAACATTTTCACAATGAGCATATCTTCACTAAATTTCTTTTGTGTGTTATTCTGAGTCATTCTCTCTTTTTCTCTCCTCTCTTTAATTTGGCCTGGAATATACAATGGTATCCCCTATTTTTTTAGCTTTGTATGATGATGTAATTCTTCCCACCGATTCCGAATGGCCCAGAAAAAGAAATCCCTCCAGATTCAGGGATTCATAAAAGCTCATCACGACACTTTTTCTTGACTGTTCATCAAAATAAATTAAACAATTTCGACAGAATATGAAGTCGCAGCCATTGATACTGCTTCGTGCCCTTGCATCCATCAGATTAATCCGAAAAAACGATACGGATTTTCGGATGTTGAGATTGATGAGATATTTATTCTGACGTTTTTTAAAATATTTTTCAAGATATTCTATTGGGACATCCTTTATGGCTCTGCTGTCATAAAGTCCTACTTTAGCACTTTGCAATACTTCCGAATTGATATCAGAAGCAATGATTTGAATATCCCATTTTTCAGGTTCATCAAGCATTTCTTGAAGAATAATGGATAATGTATAAGGTTCTTCTCCCGTTGAGCAGGCGGCACACCATATTTTTATCTTTTTTCTGCTCATTTTTCTTTTTTCAACAATCGGTAGAACATCCTCAGCAAAATTACGTAATTGTGGGAAATCCCTAAAAAAATACGTCTCATTTACGGTAAGATCATTGATTAGTTGATAAAACTCTGATGAATCTGTTCCAAATTTCAGCAGCATATAGTACTCGTTTAACGAATCAATTTGAAGCAACTCAGTGTGCTGGATAATCCTTTTTTCGACAAAGTACTTTTTATTGTTTTCATAATATAATCCGGTTCTTTTATAGATCAATTTAATATACTTATCATATAATTCATCCGATAGAATCACAGCAACACCTCTTGTTTTTTCCAAAGCTTAACGCCTTATAACTCCTCTTTTACCAAGTCATTCAGCAAATTATGCAAACGCATGATTCGCTATCACTTTGTGCTTTAATTGTCGCTAATCTCGGAGGAATATCGCTTCTGGAGGCTGCATCATTGATAATTTTCCTGATATAATCGCTATTCAATTGAATGGTCAAAGTTTATTTATATTATCTGTTTTTGCACTTATTCTTTTTAAAAATCCTTCTGATCTTAAAATTTTTAGAATAGCATCCGTACCTGATTTTGACACTTGAAATTTTTCGATTGTTTCAATTGAGTCAAAAATATTTATAATACTTCGAGTCTCTGGACCTTCAGCAATTAGCCCCAGCTCAATATTCTTCGATTCCAACTGTCTTTTAATCCCGATTAAATCCTTCAGCTCTTTTTCATCCACTATGGTGAGCTGGCTTATATCAATAAGAAAGATATATGTTGAGGTCTTATTCATTTTCCCAATAAAAATACGGAGCCTGGAAATAAAGTTGACCTTTTCGGCTTTAAAAATACTGACTACATATTTGCCTTTTATATCATTAAAGCCGTTTTCAATGAATCCTGCCATTTTATTTTCAAAATCTAAAAAAAAGTGTTGATCAGCAATTTTTTGTTCATCATAACTCTTAACAGCCATACGATAAAGTGTTTTGAAATCTTCCAGAAACTCAGCAACTTTAACATTGTTTTTCATTGAAGCCATCGCCTTTATTACCTGATAGTGCAATGACTTCATCTGTTCAATTTCTTCACTGCTCATTCTAATCTTCTTATTTAAGTCGATTTTGCACAGCTGTATCAGTGCTTTGAGAATAAGAACATTTAATTGATTATCAACCGCCATAAAGCGATAGTCATTTTGCGCCACCTTGCTTCTACTTAAATCCACGATATTTATTTTTTCTACATAGGTTACGTCGAAATTTGCATATAGCTCGGCTTCATCCGTATCTGTAGACAGTATAATGTCATATGAAGGCAACTCCCGATCACCTCCGTTTCCATCAAAATAATTGTCATCAACACTGGAATAAACAAGGGTTCCTATTTCTTCTACACAATTTAAAATCATCAATAATACCGGCGATATCATGGAAATATCATCTTCAAAAAAGAAGGTAATAAAATAGGTGTTCTTTTCATTTGACCGTTTACCTAAGTAGGAAGTAATAATGCCGGCTTCAGTTTTCTGTGTTTCAGCCATCACCCCAACTTTTTTATTGGCACATATTAATATCTCAGTCCGTTCAGTAATGTGTCGTGCTTCCTCGGCAAGGCTCTCCATCATTTGATCAGGACCATATTCTTTTTTATATAACAGCATCTTCTTTGTGATATCCAGCCCATCAAAGCAAAGCGATACAATGCTCTGATTAAACGGGATTGAGCCATTTCTTGCACAATCAAGCATATCTTCAATTTTATGCATGAGGTTTCCAACATCTGCATAACCGACCATATGCGACGATCCTTTGATGGTATGGGCAATTCTGAATAGCTCATTGATATCAACGCCAGAATATTCCACTTCAAGTCTGATCATGCATTCTTCAGCTTTTTGGAGCATTTCCTCCGATTCTTCATAATACAACTGTATCATTGGATCCATTCAATATACCACCTAAACTTAAATAATATTCCTATTTTAAAGATTTTCTATTGTACGATTTGGATGAAAGCGTCTCGCCATCTTTCCAGCTTTTGTACCGAATGGTCAATCATAGTCAAAACGTAGTCCTCGCTTTTAAACGGTTTAAGCATATAATCGTTGGCTCCATATTCCAGAGATCTCACTATTTTATCCATTGTCGAGGACTCTGTCATCATGATGATTTGTGTCATTGGATCATATTTCTTTATTGCAATCAAAAGTTCAATCCCATCCATTTGGGGCATCACAATATCGATCACGACAATGTGATATTTTGTATTTTTAACTTTTTCTAGCGCATCTATTGCAGCAAGACTCGTATCAACGGCATACCCTTTTTGTTCAAAATATTTTTTTAACAGACTTCCCACATCTTCTTCATCATCAACGATTAAAATCTTATACCGGTCGTTCATCAATACCTCCACTCATTCAAAATCACTTTTAAGACAAATTTTCTACTAACGCATTCTTCTGACTGCTCTAATAATTGCCTCAGCCACCTTATAAGAAGGAACCACAATTTCTGCGCCACCTCTTTCGATTGCTTCCTTAGGCATACCAAAAACGACAGCTGTTGATTCATCCTCAGCAATCGTAATACCGCCTGCTTGTCTGATCTTTACCATGGCATCTGCGCCATCGTCTCCCATGCCTGTCATTAATACTCCCACGACATTTTTGCCGCCATAGGCTGAAAGAACAGACTCCATGGTTACATTGACACATGGCATGAAAACAGTTTTTGGTGAACTGGTAAGTCTCAGCACACCAGCGTCTCCCCTGACCACCAATTGATAGCCACCGGGGCCGAGATATCCTCTGCCATTTTGAAGGACATCACCAGTAGTAACTTCCTTGACCGAAATCTGACTGGCACCATCCAGTCGCTTAGCAAATGACATGGTAAAAGCCGGTGGCATGTGCTGAATAATAATAACCGCCGCCCCAAGATCCTCCGGTAACATTGGCAATACCTCCATGAGTGTTCCCGGACCGCCGGTGGAAATGCCAATAACCACAACCTTTGTGACTTTTTTGATTGTCAGCAATTCTAATTGTTTTTGTTGTTGCACTTTTTTTTGCGGTAGCGCGCTGCTGCGCCTTTCAACCCGATCTCTGATACTTTTCCCATTGACATTTTTATAGGCTAATTTTACTTTTTGTATGATTTCCCGGCCAACCAGATAAATGTCCGTCGATACAGTCCCGGATGGCTTTGCCACATAATCAAAAGCACCCAATTCCAGCGCTTCAAACGTTGTCAATGCCCCTTCTTCAGTAAGTGAACTCACCATCAGTACCGCTATTTTGGGATAATCATTCAGGATGTACTGCATCGCTGTCAAACCATCCATAACTGGCATATTAATGTCCATTGTGATTACATCCGGTTTTAACTCATGGACTTTTTCAATTGCATCACTGCCATCCCTTGCAGTTCCAACCACATCAAGACTTGGGTCAGTCATGATAATCTCTTTCAATACTCTTCTCATAAGGGCTGAATCATCCACGATCAATATCTTTATCTTGTCTATCACCACCAACACCTCCGCTTGATGACTCCCATTCCCGAAACCATGACTCTCCAACTATTTCGGATGGTCGTCCTCTTAAATGAAGCTCAGTACCTTACCAATATCCAGAATTAAAATCATACGTTTTCCTTCATCAAGTTTTCCAACACCTTCTAACCAGTCACTGTCTACACCACTGCTTAATATTCCAGTCGGTACCTCAATCAGATTTTTTTCAAATCTGAGAACTTCCGAAACAGAATCAACGATAATCCCTGTTCGTTTGCCGTTAAAATCGGCTATGATAATACGTGTCGCATCAGTTTGCACTTTTTCAGAAATTTTCAATAGCCGTCTCAGATCCAAAGCCGGAATGATATTGCCGCGTAAATTCACAATCCCCTCGATGTAGTCGGGTGCGTTTGGCACTTTCGTTACTTCGGTCATCCGATTAATTTCCTGGACATTGTCGATTATAATACCATACTCTTCCTGATCAATTTTGAAGGTGACCAGTTGAACTTCATCAAGCAGCTGGTTTTCGCTACTTTGTGCGTCATCATGCTGTTCCTGAATCGCCTTATTCCCCATGACCGGTTCAATTGAATCAGACAAAATGAGTTTTGAAGGTTCTAGAATGAGAATCATGCGTTTTCCGTTATTCAGTTTTGCAATGCCTTTCAGCTGTTCACCACTTTGTGCCGAGAATTGCAGTGGTGGTTGAATACTCGTTTTAGGTACTCTCAACACTTCCGAAACTTTATCAACCATAATTCCAGCGGTAAAGTTGCCCATATCGACGACAAGTATCCGGTTGTGATCATTGATTTCCGTGTGCACTATTCCAAAATACTTTCTAAGATTAACGATCGGTAGTAGGTTATCGCGCAAAGAAAGAACTCCCTCAATATAGGCTTCACAATTGGGAACCTTCACAATTTGCGGCACCCGTATAATTTCTTTCACCTTCATAATTTCAAAGGCATATTCTTCCTGATCTATTACAAAGGTTACCAACTGCTCTTCATCGACGGATTTATCTGCAGCGGTATTGATTGACTCGCTATTGTAGCTCATATTTTCTTCATAAGTCTCTTTTTTTTCTTTCGCTAAATCTTTTACAATGAGTGCCTGAACGACATCCAAAAGCATCACAAGCCTTTGTCCGTTATTTAACTTCACAACGCCATCGATAAAGTCGTCATCAATATTTCTAACAATCTCAGGTGTATCTTCAATATCGGAAGTTGGCACACGCATAACTTCCGATACCTTATCGACAATGATTCCCGTCGCCTTACCTTCCACATCAATCACAAGAACCCGACTATTTTCATCTTTTTCTTTTCGTTCCAGATTAAACTTGGTCCGTCCATCGATGATAGGAAGCACATCCCCCCTCAGGTTGCAGGCTCCTTCCACGTAGTCCGGGGCATTAGGTATTTTGGTGATGAAAGGTACCCTTATAATTTCCTTGACATCCATGATATCCGTTCCAAATTCATCCTCTCCAAGTCGGAACGTCACTAATTGGCGTTCTGTAACACCGGTATTTTTTAAACTAGCAACCATCTTCATCACCCCCTATTCCTACATATTCTGCAGTTCATCCGCGAGTCCCGAAATTTCTTCAATTGCTTCGGCCAGTTCCTGCATGCCTTTTGATTGCTGACTTGCTGCGGTTGCGGCTTGTTCAGCTCCGCTGCTGGCTTCCTGGGCTGCGGTTGAAATCTGATCCACACCCTTCGTTGCCTGCTCAAGGGCAACTTGAGACTCTTCAGCTCCCGCTTGAATTTCATGAGTTCCTTCAAGTATCTTAACTATGTTTTCTTCAATGATGTTCAGGTTGATAGTGGTTTTCTTAGACTTTTCGACCTCTGCAAAAGAAGCTTTGCTGGATGCATCGGTGTCGGCTGAAACGCGCTGAATCTGATTTTGTATAGCTCTGACAAGATCTTTGATTTTATCGGCATTTTCTGCGGATTCATTGGCAAGCGCTCTGATATCACCGGCAACCACCGAGAACCCTCTGCCGAACTCGCCAGCTCTTGCAGCCTCAATGGAACCGTTAATGGCTAACATATTCGTCTGGATTGAAACATTAACGATTGCATCTACAATTTTGTCGATGCTTAATGCTGTTTCTTCAAGACTTTTAATATTTTTAGCTGCATCCATTGAGATTTCAGCCGAGTTTGTTATACCAGCAATCATGCTATCAATCGCTATTTTATTGTCTTGTAAAAGGCCTTGAATTTCTGACACTTTTTCAGACGAAAACCCCGCTCTTTCGCTCATTTGGGTTGAAGCGACAGACAGCTTTTCTGCGAATAAGGAGCCTCTCTCGGCATTTTCAGCCTGCAAAAGTGCGCCTGATGATACTTGCTCCATTGCTTTTAGTATCTCTGCTGCTGTTGAATTACCTTCTTCAACATTGGCGGAAAGTTCTTCAGAAGCTGCCGCCATGGACTCGGATGACTTTTGTGTATCGGTCGAACTTTTAAGATCCTCTGCCATTTGAGACAGATCCGCCGCGCCGACATTCAACTCATTAAAGGCTTTACTCTGCATTTGTATAGCTTTCTCAACTTCTTCAGCAGCGCTGCTTTGCTGCTCAGAAGCAGCGGCAATGGTTTCCGCAATGGCTAGAAATTCCAGGGCGCCTTTGTTTGCATCCAATGCATTCTGAGATACTTCTGTGATACCCGCCATTGCAACAATAAACCCTTCATTAATTTTAATGAGGTCTTGTGTCGTCTGAGATGCCTTTTCAACTTCACTATTTGCAACCTTACCGGCATTTTCAATGTCAATTACCACAACTTTTACATTGCTTTGAATCTCATTTACCAGTGACCTGATATTTGTTGCTGACTTTTCAGAGGTTTCGGCAAGATTTCTGACCTCATCTGCTACAACGGCAAAGCCTTTGCCATGTTCTCCCGCTCGAGCAGCTTCAATGGCCGCATTGAGTGCCAGGAGATTGGTTTGATCCGCAATTCGAACTACTGCCTGAACAATTTCGCCAACTTCATTCGACTGCCTTTCCAGCTCACCAATTAATTTTACCGATTCGCTATTGGTTTCAGCAGATTCTTTGATGCCTTTAATCATGAGTTCAATATCGCTGGATATAGTTGTAATCAAATCTTTGGCTGCTTTCGCCCTTTCAAGGGATTCTTTGGCGCGTTTATCTGCTGTTACTGATGCTTTTTCTACTTGGTTAATGGCGGCTCGAGACTCTTCCGCTGCAGAGGCCGCTTCACTTGCACCACTGGAAATCTGTGCCATCGTTGCCGCCAATTCTTCAGCAGCGCTACTTGATTCTTCGATGCCAGATGCCATTTGTTCAGTTGCAACTGCAATCCGCTCAGCTAATTGTTGCTGTTTTGCCAGTGTTCTGGCCCGTACCTTGTCCTTCGCCTGCCTCCTAGCTAGTTCTCTTTTTCGTTCCATTTCATCCGATGCGATCGCTGATTCAAACGGGACTTTTTTATATTTATCGCTTGAGGGTATTGCTAACTTTTTTTCCATAATTTTCTTGACCTCCTAAAGTCTTATTCATTAATTTACCGAGCGCATTTTATGCCAGGCTATAATCTATATATTTAATCTTTGTACTTATTCAGGTTTTTTATCACAGATTCATTCTTGTATGGTTTAACAATAAAACCTTTTGCCCCGTTTAAGATTGCTTGTTGCACATGTTTCTCCTGTCCTAATGCCGAAACCATGATCACCGTGGGTACAAAATCCATTTTTTTGATCTCCTTCATGCATTCAAGTCCATTCATTTCTGGCATGGTAATGTCCAATGTAACCAGATCTGGCCTGAATTCACGAATTTTTTCCAGTGCAACCTTGCCGTTTTCCGCTTCGGCAACCACTTCAAATCCGTTGCTTTCCAGTAAATTTCTGAGTTGTATTCGAATAAATACAGCATCATCTACAATTAATACTTTAGTCATAGTCACCTTCTTATTCAATATGAATGGTCAGCTAAAAACCTTATGCACGGAGTGAGAAATCAGTGATTTTTGGTAATCATACATCATCTCAAGTGATTTCAAATAATGATTTTATCTCAAAGTCTGTGCGTATGGCACGCCTCATTTTTTAAATCTATTTAATTATTAATTCAGCATAATAAACGTTGCTATTTTTTTCAATAGTCAATCACTATCACAACTGTCTATTAAGCTTCATTATTTATAAATGTGTTTAATATTGATCAAACATCGCGAAACTGTCTTTTAACTCATTTGCTTAATCATTAATTGTCAAGTATAATGATTGCTCTATATTCTATATTACAATTACTTTTTTGAGAGGATCGCTGGTTTTCATGGAAAAAATTCACGTTGATCGTAGAGTTCGAAAAACGAAGAGCCAACTTCAATCTGGTTTAATCCAATTAATGCAGGAAAAAAGCATTCAAAAAATAACTGTAAGTGAACTGTCTAATCTGGTGGATATTAACCGGGGTACATTTTATCTCCACTATAAAGATGCGTTTGATATGCTTGATCAAATTGAGAATAAACTTGCTGAAGATTTTCTTGAAATCCTTAATCATTACCCTTCTCTCATTGTCAAAAGTAATGTTCTCCCACTTCTCACTGAAGTATTCTCTTTTATCGAAGAGAACGAAGGCATGATGCGTGTGATATTTTGTAAGAATGACGATTCTTTTCTTTTGAATCGGCTAAAAAGTAGTGTTAAGAAAAGATTTTTTGATGACTGGCAGAAAAAATATCTCACGCAAGCTTCCAAGAAAATCGAGTATTTCTTTTCCTATTTTATATCGGGATGCATCAGTTTAATTACCCGCTGGTTAGAGACCGGGATGAACGAATCCTCGGACCAGATTGCAAAACTCACTGAAATCATGATCTTAAAAGGCAATGATTTTTTTGAAATGAGCAATCATCAACTTTTATGACAAATGCCTACCAAACTAAAAAAAACGCCTGGATCTATCAGATCCAGAACGGTTATATATCAATTGTTTACTCCGTGGGACATTATACTCAATCATTTCAAAAATAACTAAAACGTGTTTAACGTGTTTATTCCAAATAAGAATTAGACAATTATGCCGTCCCGAACCCCCTTCATAAAATTAAGCAATATTGCTTTATTAATCATCAATATTTTACTTCTATTATTCGCTTTAATTAAAAAGCGACCAAATATATCTATTTATCCACTCATTGTATTGCATTAAATTCATCTTTAGCAGAGGCGGTTCATCCCAAGAAACGTGGCATCTTGCGTTTCTTCAATCAGCGCAGCTCCACCAAATCAAAAACAAAAATTATCGACAATGTCTTCACGAAATTCAACCCTTTCGCTCTTTTGTTATGCAGTTTTTTGTTTTTTGCTTATTATAACTTCTCTTTCCTTTTTACACAATTTCCTATTTAATGAATAAATTTTATGAGCAAATATGATTCTCACTTGTGCCTATGTTACTCAATCCAAATATTAACAACATCCTGGTTCTCGTTTATCCATTTTTTAGCTGCTTCTTGAGGATCCATACCATTCGTAATTAACTCTTCTAAACTACCAATTTGTTTATCAGTCATTTTAAATCTTTTGATTTTCTCTGTAATTTCGGGATATTGAGCAGCAAAATCTTTATTTCCTACCATATGAAGTTTTTCAGAGTTACCAAACGAATTCTTAGGATCAGCCAAAAATTTTAAATCATATTTTGTAAATATCCAATGAGGGCTCCAGCTAGTAATGGCAATCCATTCACCATTATTATAAGCTTTTTCCAATGAAGAAATCATTGCTGCTTCACTCCCTTGGATAATTTTAAAATCATTAAGTGAATAGTCTGAGCAAGCCATTCCTCCAGCTTTCATAATCCCAGCACCCGGATCAATACCGATGATTTTACCACTAAACTTGTCTTTATTTGCCTCTAAATCCTCGATAGAATTAATATCTACATATTTAGGAACAACAATTCCAATTTTTGCATCTTCATACCAAGAACCATAATCATCCAAATTACTCTGATACTGCGACCAATAGGCTTGTTGAGTAGTTGGTAGCCATGCATCTAAGAAAATATTAATATCCCCCTTATTTAAACCAACATAAAGCGGAGCTAGGTCCAATTGAGTTAGTTTTACATCGTAGCCTTGATCTTCTAATAGAACTTTCCATAAATTACTTACAGCAACATCTTCAGCCCAAGTCACCTCCCCAATATTAATAGTCCCTTTTGAATCACTTGCATTTGTCTGACTTTCATTATTGGTTGATTCTGTTGTATTATTAGAACATCCTACTATAATTGTCATACTAATGAAAACAACGATTACAGTCATTATCTTTTTTCAACTTAATTTACAATGAATCATAATAATATCCTTTCTGAAATTCAAATCTGCATTGCCTTTTATGATATATTTTAATATTAAATTTCAATAGTGTAATTAAAAAATAGGTTATATTTAACAAATATTATTGTTTTTTTGAGTGAGCGATTGACTGTGTTAATCTATCAAGTATGATGGCCAGAATTACTACCGCAATGCCATTTTCAAAACCCATTCCGATATTCATTTGACTAATGGCATATAAAACACCGGCACCAATCATTGCCGTAATAACAACCATGGACAACGAGAGCATCATTGTTTGATTTAATCCCGCCATAATGGTCGGTAATGCTATAGGCAATTGAATGTTGAATAAAAGCTGCCAAGAATTCGATCCAAAAGCTTCTCCAACTTCTATTAAATCCGTAGGCACTTGCCGTATTCCTAAGTCGGTTAATTTTATTACCGGTGGCATTGCGAATATAATTGTTGCAAAAATTGCAGCAAAATTACCGAGCCCAAAAAACATCAGTGCCGGAATTAAATATACAAAGGAAGGCATCGTTTGCATAACATCGAGTATCGGCGTAACAATTCTATGAAATCCTCCACTTTTACCTGCAATAATTCCAAGCGGTATTCCAAATAAAATAGAAATAAATGCCGATACCAATACAAGAACAACCGTGTCTAAAAAATCCGGCCATAATTCAAGATTATAGATAAATAATAATCCAATTGCTGATCCTAATGCAAGTTTCCAACCTGAAGTTTTCAAAGCCAAAATCACAATAATTGTGATAAATAACCACCATGGCAATATTGCTAATATGTTATGAAAACCAACGATAAATTTATCAAAATTTTTGGAAAAAGCACTCAATGGATCGCCCCATGCTGTCATTATCCAAGCCACAGCCTGATTAATATAATCCCCCAGTGGAAATTTAGTCATCTTTTCCACCTACTTGTTCACTGATCAATGCAGAAATAATATCTCTGCTAAAAACAGAACCAACTAACTTCTGACGATCATTGACAACTACTGCAATAGAGTCACTTCTGATAAAATTTCCTATTGAATTTTTAACGAAAATATTTTCTGTAACAGTGGGACATCGTACTAGTTTGACCATAGATATCTTTGTAAGGCCTTTGCTTTCTGCCTCACAAGCCTGTTTTTCTGTCAAGAGACCTTCAAATTTGCCATTCTGATCTGCTATAAAAACATTATTGATATTTCTTTGCTTCATCTTTTCCAAAGCAACCTTTATTTCATCATTTAAGCCTAATACAAACGATGGTGTTTTCATAATGTCTTTTATTGTCAAAAAATTACTTTTATCGACACTATGTAAAAATTTTTTTATATAATCATCTGCCGGATTAGTAAGCATTTCTTTTGGAGTTCCCACTTGTATAAGTTTACCGTCACGCAAAAAAGCAATCCGATCACCCAACTTTAATGCTTCATTTAAATCATGTGTAATAAAAACAATTGTTTTTTTTAATTTTTGTTGTAATGTTATTAATTCACATTGCATTTCCTCACGAATCAGTGGATCAAGTGCGCTAAATGCTTCATCCATCAGCAAGATATCTGATCCATTGGTTAGAGCTCTTGCTAACCCTACACGTTGTTTCATTCCACCGCTTAATTCATGTGGGTATTTGTTCTCCCATTCTGACAGGCCAACTAATTTTATATATTCCTGAGCTTTTTTTTCTCGTTCTTTTCTAGGAACTTTCTGCACCTCTAAACCATAAGCAATATTACTTATAATAGTTCGATGAGGAAGTAGAGAAAACTGTTGAAAATATTTTAGTAATTATTTATGTACATATATCTGCTCGCTTCTTCGTAAAAATTATCCAATTAGTTGTGATGAGCAGCCACTCCTTTTTTATCAATCCGTGAAATGATTCAATACTGGCATTATTCCAGGGATTTACTTTCTTTGAATAACTAGTTAATCAAATGCGACGTAACCTCTTGATAAGCGGCAAGGTCCTATGTTTTATTTATTGGAAACAAGATCGATACCTTCGAATACAACTATTCCGTTTAAATTATGATTTGTTTTTCAAAACCGGATAAGGCCTCGATTATTGATTTAACATCAGCCAAAAAATAAAAATGGGTCTTATCTTTTTTTATCATTTGGGTTAAAATAGAAGATAAGAAAAAGCAGTAACAACAGAAAGGAATTCAATATGAAAAAGCCTATAATATTTCTCTGTCTATTGGTCAGTCTTATCATGGTTTCGGGATGTACTCAAAATAAAACAGCCGATGATGCAAATAAAGATACCAAGTGGGACACCATTTACAATGCCTATGTCTATGCTTTCCCACTTGTAATGGTTAACGCGACCATGGAAAAAATGACCAATACCGTTGAGCCGACCACCACTCAGGCACCAATTAATCAATTATTTCACAGTCGCAATCTGGCCAATGCCAGTGCCAAAGATGTGGTTACCCTGAATACGGATACCCTTTATTCTCAGGCGTTTTTGGATCTTTCAGACAAAGCCATGGTTTTTGTCATGCCCCAGTCTGACCGATTTTGTTCCGGAGAAATTATGGACGCTTATACCAATGCCATAAAAATTGTTGGCTCCGGCAGTGATACACCTGAGCAAACAACCTATTTGCTCACGGGTCCCAACTATATCGGCGTCATCCCCGAGAACATGACCCAGGTATCCATGCCGACCAATATGGGATGGATCATCGGACGCGTCCTCAGCTATGGTGAGGAGGATCTTGAAAATGTCTATGCCCTTCAAAGCCAGATGCAGCTCATCCCCTTGGATAATTATTTATCGGGAGAAGCCTATACCCCTCCCCAGGGAACCTATTCTGCAGACAATGACTTTATTCCGGTTGAACAGGTGTTGGCTATGACGCCCACGGATTTTTTCAATACGGCCAATGAATTAATGACGGCTAATCCACCAACCGCTGCCGATGATGCACTCATTAAAAAAATCAGTGTTATCGGTGTCGGGCCCGGACTTCATTTTAATGCATCTGTATTAGGAGATTCAGGTGCATCAAATTGGAAAACCATGATGGCTGACCTGCAATCGACTCTAACGAAAGATTCCCAGAAATTTCTTGTGACCTGGAATAATTGGAAATTTTTTGGCGAACCTGTCGCTGAATTTGGAACCGAATATGACTATCGGGCATTAATTGCGCTCAATGGATTGGGTGCAAACCCTGTTTCGGTCGCTATTTATCCCAATTCGAATACAGACAGCAATGGTAATACCCTTTCCGGGACCAATTACTATACCATCCATTTTGATAAGAGCGCTCTGCCGCCGGTTAAAGACAAGGGATTCTGGTCCATTACTGCCTATGACAGCAACAATTTTCTCATCGATAACCCGATTAATCGTTACAGTATTAACGACCGCAGCGCGGTAACTTATAACGAAGATGGATCCTTGGATATTTTGCTTCAAACTCAGGCACCAGATGATGCCACATTAGCCAACAACTGGTTACCAATTTCAGATGGCGATTTTCATTTATATCTTCGGGTTTATCTTCCCCAAGATTCAGTTTTAAAGGGTGAATGGAATCCGCCAAGCATTACAAAAACAAACTGAAGAATATTGGTTGAAATTTGGTTTCCGCAGCCGCTCTATTATGAGACAAACGATGCCGATGAATACTCCCTAAAAAAGGCTTTTTTTAGGGAGTATTTCATTTATAAAAAAATTTGTTGATTTTATTCTTCCCTGTTGAGCATGTCCGCGACTATATTTATTTTTTTATGTGACCTTCTTTTTTTTTTCATAAAAATAGCCTTCTATGATAATTTACTTTACCATAGAAGGCAGGTTTTCAAACTATTTTTCCTCAATCTTTATGCTTATCACCCAATTTTAGAAATCTATAAATGGTACTAAGAATATTTTGACCATCAGGGCTAAAGTATACTCCTTGATATTGCGGCCTGTACACCTAATCAATTAACTTTACAGGTTTTCTTCCTGCACAGTTTCTGGAATTTTATCATCTAACACTTCTTCTGTGATCATATCATCTAATCTCGATTCAGTTATCACTAGTATTATTTTATCAGCTTCAATTTCTGATTCAATTCCTTTTGGAAATTTAACATCACTTATACATATTTTGTCATTCAAATTAAGATCCGTTACATCGATTTCAAGAAAATCAGGTATATCCTGTGGTAATCCTGTCACCAGTACTTTGTCCATTTGTTGCACAAAAAGAAGATTTTTTAATTCTATTGCTTCCTTACCGACTATTTTAATATTAAGATTGAACTTAATTTGTTCGGTAGCTGACACCTGCTGAAAAACAACATTTAAAATTTCTCTTTTTATTGGCGAATGTTGTATCTCTATTATCATTGCAGAATATGATTCTTGCCCCCCAAGATCGAGGGTAAATAAATAGTTCTTCCCATATTTAAATATGTTTTTTATTAATTCATCTTTTTTTATTTTTACTGAAACTGATTCCAGACCTTTTCTATTGATAGCGCCAGGTATATAACCCATTGTTCTTAGTTTTTTACCTGCAATGCCATTCACTTTTTCTCTTTTTTCAATTGCAATTGTTACTTTTTCGTTCATATTATTTTCTCCTCTGTTGATATACTCTCTCATAATATTATTCGTGTTGTTTTATTTGGTAAATTTCAATTAAAACCCTAGCGAATTATTCTTTTTAATGTTTATCAACTATGTTTTATTGTATTAATTATACCAAACAAATGAATCATTATCAAGTTTTTTAAAAAAAATGCAACAGAACGCCTGCCGTTACCTGCTCATTGTAACATAAATCGGAATGCTGGCACTGCTGATTATGTCAACAGCATCTATAATTTCTTTCGGGGTACACCTACAAGAGTATTGAAAGATAATATGGTATTGATCTTGGTGATCGTTCCGTTTATGTCCTGCATGCGCTTGGACATATGCGCTTTTTTGAAAAAGAATGTGAGTATCTGTTTACTGGTGATCTAGTTTATCGAGAAACGCTTTTACCGCCAGATTTGTCTGTTCAGGCCGTTCGAGAGGCAGTATATGCCCTGCGTTCTGAATGACTTTCAATTCGGCTTTTGTGCCACTGTCGACAGCTAGTTTTACCGCTCTGTCTATCTCAAACTGCTTCACCAGAACACTGTCCGCTCCTCTTAACCACAGAGTCGGACATTTAATCAACGGAATCCGATCAAGAAGGTTCCACTTTAATCTGAAAGGTCCGATACAGCTCAACTGCCAGTCGTCCATGTCATTTTCTCCATATTTATATCTACCCTTTATCTCATCCTCGAGAATTGAAGTCAACCGGTCCGGGTCCGTTGCTTTTGAACCACCCACATAAATAGATTCCAGCAATTTTCTGATCGCCGCATGGTCTTTCTTAATATACTTTCGGCTGAGCATCCTAAGCATACCCGGTATCTTTATGTAAAGCCATACTATAAACTGTGAATCAACCTTTTCGGTCAATCCGCCCGGCTCGAATAGAACCATTGATTTGACCTTATCCGGATGTAGCGATGCATATTCGATGCTGAGGCTGCCACCCATGGAAAGTCCTACAAGACTGAAGTTTTCAAGTCCTAACTGGATAAATGTATTGTGCAGAATGTCCATCAGCCTAGCACGATCCAGATAACCTTCCCACGGCCTTGATTTTCCGTGTCGCGGCGAATCCAGTGCGAATACATGGTAATCCCTGCTCAAAAAGGGAAACAGCTGATCCCAGATAAACCTTGATTCATCATACATTGCACCATGCAACAGCACTACTATAGGTCTTCCCTTTTCGCCTGCTTCATAGACTGACATTGGCCCACCACATACATTTAGATTATGATGCTTCAACCCCGGCACATTCTCAATACCGTTAGGTATTTCTCTCGTTTCAATCGTGTCATTCATTCTGTTCACCGGCCTTTCTGTTACTACTTTTAAGAAGTATCTCAAGAATGTCAATCCATGCCTCAAAGCCCTTTTCAAGTTCGTCTGGATCAATCTCGTCTTTAAATAGTTTTTCTTCCAGATATCCCTGAGAAACCCAGAGGATCAGTTGCTTTGCGATTGTTGGGGAAATATCCTCTCTTAATCCCTTATAAACATTGATACCGTCCGCTGTGGTATTATGTCCTGATTTTATTTCATTAGTATTAAAGCGTGGCTTTCGATAATTTTCAAGTTCCATTCGGACGTGTTCCTTGACAAAGCAATCGTTATCGAAGGCTGCTGTATAAGAGAACTTGTAAATCCACGGATATTCCTTGAATAGGGAAAGTCTGGTCTTCGCGTTTCGACGCATCAACGAAAACATATCAGAGTTGTGCCCTTCCTCGGCGTAGGAAATTTCGTCCGCTTCAATAATGCTGTCTGATGCTAGTCTAAAGATTTTCATATAGAGATTTTCTTTATTGGAGACATACTTGAACAGCACGCTTTTCGATATTCCGGCCGTCTCAGCGATATCCTTCATGGATGCTTTTTTATAACCGTGTTTTGCGAATATTTCGCAGGCAGCGTTGATGATTTTATTCTGTTTTTCCTTTTCAAGTTTTTCAAATGTCATATCAATCCTAATTCCTTTAAATAGAATGGCACCAATCGTGACCGAATCGGTTACGCTCATTATAGCATTGCTTATCCTAATTGTAAATATTTATTGGATATAAAGTTTACCGTCATTAATTACAATGAGCGACATTAATAAAATATGACACCGGTCTCGAGACGTTCCCGAGTCATTGAAGCAGACAGGAGGATAAGATACGCCTGGTCATTTCTTGGGGGTGGGTGCGAATCGAAACGGTGGCAAAAGGGAACGATCACGGGGATAATTGGCGTAAAAAAGCCCGGTTGAATAAGGCAGTCTCCGAATTTCCAATTTTGAAAAAGGAAAACGGCAGTTTTGATTGTTATTTCAAAACCGCCGCATGGCCACATTTTGGTCACAAAACATCATATGCCTAGATGTTTTTTTTATTTCTATCAAGTTAGTATCGGTTTTGAATCACGTCATATCATCCCGAAGTGCGTCAATAATATTTTCTTTTTTGATCTTGCTAACGGAATACAGCATTGTAATGAACACCACAAAGAGCACGCTGAATACGCTGATTGCCATACTGCCCCACGGGAACACAAAATCGATATTGTCCGTCCCGCCGAGGACCATCCCTTTGTAAATCAGCCAGGAAGCGATTGCCGCGATGGGAAGCCCGAAGAGCAGCGCCCTCAGGCCATAAAAGACACACTCGAAATTCATCATCTTTTGGAAATCGCGGTCGGACATACCCACCGAGCGGAGCATGGCAAGCTCCCGTCGACGGAGCTTGATATTGGTAGAAATCGTGTTGAACACATTGGCAACCGCAATCAGCGAAATCATAATGATAAAAGTATAAGCGAACACGTTGGCAATAAAGATGTAATTGCGGCTCTCGTCAAGCATTTTATACGTATTGTACAGGTTGTAATCGGCAGTAATTCCCGCGCCCTGAATCATCGTTTCCATTTTAGCTGTCGACTGGGTAGGATTCTTTGACCGAAAGGTCAAGCCCTTAACAGCCACCTGAGTATCGGTAGTTTCAAACTTCTCTTTGAGCGAATAGGGAGCCATCACTCTAAAAAAGAACGGATTATTCGACCCGGAGTTTCCCGGGACCGGCAGTGTATCTGGGGGTACGGTCTCGACAAAGGTCACGCTGATGTTTTGCCCCGATTCTGTTGTTGGCTCGCCATTTGTTTTGGGAGCAATGGTAAAATTCAGAGAAGAACGCGTGAACAGATCACTAAGCTGGTCAACCTCCGCCTTCTGATTGGCCTGGCCTTCCACTTTGGCAACGGCGATCAGTTTCGCATTTGGTCCAGTATATTCTTCAGCAGGCAAGCCCAAGCCGTTTAATATATTCAGATAGGTACTGTCATCAAGAAACTGGATGTCCATAGGCAGATTAACCGTTTCATCCGGCGCATAGGAACCAATATTTTGCCAGTAATCATTGGAAAGATCGCTTGCTTTGGCAGCACATGAATACTTCATCAGCGCTTGATAAGAGCTTTCATAAACACCGTCGGCGGTTTTTAGTTTGTCGTAAAGCGGCAACATTTCACTATCATCCATGTTCTGGGTGGCAAAACCGATGTCATAGCTCGTAACCTCTACTGAACGCTCCGCCGCCTGTTTCATATCCGTTACAAAAGCACTAGCTGAGATAAACAACACGACGCTTAAACCCAGTGAGAGCACGATGCTGCGATAGCCTTTCTTGTTTCGTTTAAAATTCTTTAACGCCAGGGTTCCCTCCAAACCGTAAAGTCGCTGGGCCAGTTTTGATGTTTTCACGGCTTTGGATTCGACCTTGATCGTGTTGGTCTGGCGAATACTCTCCATCACTGGCGTGTTTGCGGCCTTCCTAGCTGGGATATAGGCCGAAATCAGAATCGTAACCATGCTAACCGCCGCTGCAATGACAATGACGGGTATGGACACGGTCAGGGTTAAAGGAACGTTACTGTACATGACGTTTCCGAAATTTCCGGCGACAACGGAAATCACCAGTCTGATACTGGCGATGCCGACCATAACCCCAATCGGGATGCCGACCGCACCAATACAAAGCCCCTCAAACAGCACCGAATTTCGCAGTTGCTTTGCTGTGGCGCCCACCGATGAAAGAATTCCGAATTGCCGGGTGCGTTCGTTCAGCGAGATGTTAAAGGCGTTATAAATTAGAAAAATCGAGCCGATCATGATGATGGCAACCAAAATGCCGCCAACCGCATACAAAAACATGTTGAACACGTTATCGTCTGAAAGACCCATGAAGCGCAGCACATTATCGTTGAAAACATAGCTATAGCTTCCTGCTGTGTTGCTGGCGTAAGCGTGAACCCCACGCGGGTTTGTCAGCGTGACAAAGAGGCTGAAGCTGTCCGCTTGATTTTGGGCATCGGCTTTCGTTATTAAGGTATATCCCGGTGCTGTCGACTCCTCAAAGCCGGGTCTTTGGCAGATACCGACAACCGTGTAAGTTCGCTCATCTTGTGGCACCAGTGTTTCACCCCCGGAAGTGTAAGGATCGTGTTGACCGAGCGTCGCGTTGCCACTGATGCGGCTGCCGACAGCAAGTGAAAGCGTGTCACCCACCGCGAATTTAACACCGCCATTGGCGGCGACGCTCCCCGAAACAAGAATCTCCCCGCTGTTTTCAGGCAGCCTCCCGGAAATCAGGTTGATGGACAAGGTATCAAAGGCTTCATCGTTTAATCCAGCGATAAAAAGATAGGGTTTGTCGGGGTTTTTACCGCCGTCAAGTGTTGCGTAACCGATATTCTCAAATGCCGTGGTGTTAGCGACGCCCTCGTCGTGGCTTCGTTCCTGGACGAAAGAAGCAGGGACGTCCAAAAACTCAACGTGCCAATCGCCGTATTTCTGGGCCGCGCCGTTGGCCAGATAGGAAAGCAGCGAAACGCCAAAGGTAGCGACGGCCGTGATCATGGCGGCGGACAGAACAACTCCGACAATCGTGACAATCGTTCGGGTACGGCTTTTTATCATGCTTTTTAGGGTGATTTTGTTGAAAATATTCATGACCGTACCCGTTCGTCGCGCACAACTTTGCCGTCTGATATGCCGATAATGCGGTCTGCCTGCAGGGCGATATTTTCGTCATGGGTGACGAGCAGCAGGGTCTGCCGATATTTTTGATTGCTTAATTTCAGCAGATTGATAATTTCATGTCCATTGCGACTGTCCAAACTGCCCGTTGGTTCGTCGGCAAGCATGACCGCCGGGGCGTTCATTAAAGCACGTCCGATGGAAACTCGTTGTTGCTGACCACCCGAAAGCTGATTGGGTAAATGCGTTTTGCGATCATTTAGCCCAAGTAGTTTGAGTAAGTCATCAAGACGTTCCTCGTTGACCTTGCGCTTGTCCATCAGGATCGGTAAACTGATGTTTTCCACTACATTCAGAGTGGGAATGAGATTGTGAAACTGATAAATCAACCCAACCTGCCGTCTCCGGAAGATGGCGAGTTTTTCATTGTTTTGGGCATAGACATCCTGGCCGTCTAAAAACACTTTGCCACTTGTCGGCACGTCCACACCGCCGATGATGTGCAGCAATGTGGATTTTCCGGATCCTGATGAACCGATGATTGCTGTAAATTCCCCCTTTCCGATTGTAAGTGAAACATGGTCAAGCGCGGTAACTTGGTTTTCGTCCTTACCGTAGACCTTGCATAGATTTTCAATTTTTAAAAACTCCATTATGTGAGTCTCCTTTCTCATGGTTTACCCATATAATAGAACATTCAACTTACATCTCTGTGACTTTCAGGTGAGAGATTCGTCACTTAAGGAAACGGATGGCAAATATCGCGCCGCCCTGGGGGTGATTTTTAGCGGTAATCGTCCCTCCCTGCCGGGTGATAATCATCTTGCAGAGTGCTAATCCAATCCCGTATCCTGTCGCGTTGGGATTTTTCCCACGAAAAAATCGGTCGAACAGGCAGGGTAAATCTTCTTTTTCAAAGCCTGCACCGCTATCATGGATGGTAATCTCGGTAAACAGTGGATTGTCCGTGCCGACAATCTCAATATTCCCGTTCTCGCCAGCGCTTTCAATGCAATTTTTAAGGATGTTTTGAATGGCTTCTGAAAGCCAACCAAAGTCGCCCTGAATCATCATCCCTTTCGGGGCATCTATTTGTAAATCAATCGTGTGCAATTCCATGGGGATTAAAAACGGGCGAAGCACAGCACCGATCAAGTTGTTGACATCGATCTGTTCGCTTTGAAACACCACAATACCCGCGTCCAGGCGGGATAATTTCAACAGGGAAGTAAGCAGCCAATCCATCTGTACCAGCAATTCCTCGGTTTCCCACACAAATGCTTTCCGCTCGTTTTCGTCAGGGTTCTTTGCTAACAATGACAGAATAAGGTTCACGGATGTGAGCGGAGTGCGGAGTTGGTGGGCGATGTCGGCCAGCGAATCGGCAAGATGTTCTTTTTCCTTTTTCAGCGCTTCGTTTTGCTCCCGAATGCGCAGCGTCATTTTTTTTATCTCGCTGTGTAGAATGGAAAGCTCACCCTCGTCCAATTCGTCAATATCCAGACGGTCAGCATTATGAAGGACACGATCGATTTGATCTGAAATCCGCGCAATGCTTTTGTAGCGGGCTTTGGTAAAGGCGAAAAACGCGGTGCCAAAGGCGGCGGTAGAAACGATGGCAAGGATGCCCGCCATCCTATTGATTGCAAATCCCAGCATCATAGCGGCGACGGCCATTAAGGCGAACAAAATGGCAAACTGCCGAAACTCTCTATTCCGAAGCATACTCGCCCCCCAATCGATACCCCGTCCCGCGAACGGTCAGAATGATTTGCGGGCTTGCTGGATCGTTCTCAATTTTCTCCCGCAAGCGTTTGATGTACACGGTCAAGGTGTTATCATTGACAAATTCACCCGCCGCGTCCCACAATTCGTTAAGCAACTGGCCCCTCGTGATAATACTTTTGGGATTGCTAATAAACACCAGCAACAAGCGGTATTCTAATGCTGAAAGAAAAACCTCATTGCCGTTTTTTTTCACAACCCCGCTGGCCGTATCGACATAAAGCCCGCGGATTTCAAAAGCCGACCCGGAACGCTCGCTTTTTCGCAGCGCGGTTCCTATTCGCGCAATCAATTCACGCGGACGAAATGGTTTGGTGATATAGTCGTCCGCGCCCATGTTCAGCCCGGTCACAACACTTGCCTCATCACCGTAAGCCGTCAGAAAGATAACGGGAATAACTTGCGTTTCTTTGATTTCCGTGCAAACCGAAAAGCCATTTCCGTCAGGCAAAGAAATATCAACAAGCGCCAAGTCAAATTTATTCCCGGCAAGGGCGGCAAGGGCGTCACCTCGCGTAGGGGCGTGGGTAACTGTAAATCCCTCCGAGCGGAGCAAAAGTATAAGGTTTTTAGCGATTGTCTTATCATCCTCAACCAAAAATATCCGTTTCATTTTATTTTTTACCATCCTTTACTTTACTGCTCCTATATCGTCCGTCAGCCGGTTTTTCAGTGTCAACCGGAACAAGCTAAGTATTTCCCATAAAATTAATCAATAAGGTCATTCTGAAATCTTGAAAGATGCTCATAAGGAAGAATAAGTCTTCCGCGGTAGAGTCCGCAACCATCGTTGATAAGGGAATTGTTCACTGCTGAAAACATATTTACATCCAATTTTGATAATTCAAGCTGCTGCAATATGATCCCTCTTTCATATGCATCATCAAAATAAATATTTTCTCCTTTTGGTATTGCATCTCGTCTGGCTCTTTCACTTTCCTGTCGTTTTTCATAACCAAAATGATTAGCAGGACCAATCTCAGCAAAATCGTCCATTTCTTTTGTACGAAGTTGTACTTCTACATAACAACGGGCAATGTTATCATAAAATGTTATATGCAGTGAACAATAGGCATTAGACTCCGAATTTGCAATATAATCCCTATAATACGGGCTTACGCTCTCTTTTAACAATAGCGATTTTTTCTGCACCCTTAATGAAGACAGTTCTGCAGTAAATCCGCGTTCCTCGAGGAAACCAGGCAACTTGTTGGCAACATCATATAGATATTTTATTTCTTCATCCACGCAAGTCTCCCCTTCTTTCAGATGACATTTTGGAAAAGAAATCACGATTCTATATGCAATCAGGTCCCGAAAACAATTTAATGAGTTTTTCAGTTCAGGAAGAGAAGGGTAATTGCCGTGTTCAATATAATAATCGTAAATATATTCCACAATGTATCCGTTAAATTTTGCTTCCGCGCGTATCAGAGATTTAATTCGTCCCTTAAAAGTAAATGCAAGAAAAGGATATTCATTTGCCATAAGTTTATAGAATTCCCGAATCCGCTGAGATTGCGAAGTCAGGAAATCGTTGTGCTGCAAAAGTTCCGCAATTTGAAGCAGAAAATTACTATGCAAAAGATCAATCTGATTATTAGTTTCTTTCGCCGACTGTTTCAAATTCTCAGAATATCTCTGTAAAATCTTAAGAACGGTATCACCTGAATATAAGTAATCATTTAATTTTTTCATAATATTTTCTGAATCTGTTCAATTTTTTCACAGATGCACTTTCCTTTCCAAAGTGTTTGAACATCAGTTATCAAAAGATAATCAGAATGTCCAACTCATTTTATCGCTCACACAAAATCAAATATAACAGATATATTCAATCATGCACAGTTCTTTTTGTGCTTTTGTGCTATAGTGTTTTCCTTTTCTCGTTGCCCTACCATTGATAATTCCAATATTGCTCCTACGTTTTATTTCTGCTTGAACTTGTTCAATAATTTCAGATTCAGGGAAAGGTTACAATTAATTGTACAGTAAAATTGTGGGCAAGTAAAATAAGAGTAATAAATAATAAACCAGTTACTTCAAATTCAAAAATGATAAAAATTGATTGTTCCAAATGAGAATCGGGAAATACAACAGAGCCGTTCCGAACCCCCTTATTCGAATTTAAGCAATTCGTATTAAAGACTATCGGCAAGATATATAAACAAGAAAACCCGAAATTATTTACATCCTCAAATATGCACCATTGTTTTCTGGTATTTTGCTCATAATTCATTTTTAATTCTTCCAATCCGGGTTCGTTTTTACCTATTATATATTTCCCGCCGATGTCCAATACTAATGATATGGATCCGAACTTGTCCATCATCGATATCAGCTATCAAGCGATATGAACCTACCCGATATCGCCAATACCCCTTCTTATTTCCAACCAGAGCTTTTCCCTGGCTTCGTGGATCAGTACAACCGGAAAGATTTTTATTGAGCCACCCGATAATGATTTTTGCCTGATGTTTGTCCATCTGCTTCAAAACTTTCACTGCTTCGTCGCTGATCTGCACTTCATAATTCATCATTCAGATCCAATTCACTAATTACTTCGCTCATAGAATAGAATTTAACCGGTTTTTCCCGTTCATATTCACTAATTACATTAAGATCGTAGTCATCTTCCAGTTTTTCAAAAAACGCCTGCTTAATCGCATCTGAAAGACTTACCCCATGAAGCTTCGCATAGTTTTCCATCCATGTCTTTTCCTGATCCGAAACCCTTAATGATACATGTGCCATTATAATCACCTCATTTCGTGTTACATTGTAACACGAAATTTTGGAAAATACCTTTAATTTAGCTTAAAGCAAACTCCCAGTTTGGTGTCTTTTATTTCTTTCTCAATTCGAATAATTTCGTAGCTCATGACCTTTTCCTTTCCGGCTTTTCATATCTCCTATCTACTATTTTCATTCATCAGGTTTTCATATTTATCGTTCTTTTTAAGTAATTTCATAAGTTCCGTGGGCTTCGCCATCATTTTCACCAAACAACTAAATGAATCGCAATCCAACCTTCTGTAAGGTTGCTGGTCGCCGACAAATACAGTTTAATTCCTTTTATCAGAATTCAAAGTCACCAAATAAGAATCAACAAATCAGTTTTAAAAAATTCTCCGTGCGTATTGAGTTATTACAAATTTTCATAAGCAGTTTTTTATCGATTTATGCAATACTACATATTATTTCCAAATGCATCTGTCCATCCTTCATATTGTATTTTTCATAAGTATTGTGGATGATGGCTTTGCTTTTTCCTGCATAATCAAATAAAGACTTGTAGCCATTTTCTCTTTGACCTACTTTATTACATGCAACTTTTATACACATTTCCTTTTCTTGAATTCGAACACTCTCATCTTTTTCATTCTCCTCAGTATAGGCAAATATTTCACAAATGTCCTTTGTATCATCTGCTAAACTCATTTTTAAGATATGTCCGCTGCTAAGCGTTTTACCCTTTACATTTTCATAAAACTCACTCATGAAACGATTTAACTGATCCATTTCGCAATGTATATCACGATAATATACATTGCCCTGTTCAATAAAATACCCTTTGTCAACAATGCAGTCATTTTCATCATCATTTTCTCTGGTTGTACGTCTTTGTTCATTGATAATTAATTCTTTTTGTTTAGTCAGTAATTTCAATGATTCGTCTATTTCGAATAAACGTTCCTGATATATTGTCTCTAAACTTGCACCATTCATTTTATTCGTAATTATTTTGATCTGTTCAAGTGAAATGCCAATATTTTTAAGTCTGATTATTTCTTTGATCTCATCAATCTGAGATTCTTCATAATATCTGTACTGGTTTGTTTCATCTACATATGCCGGTTTAAATAAATCAATTTCATCATAAAAGCGCAACGTTTTTTTGTTAAGATTTAACATAATCGAAAATTTCCCGATGCTATACAAGTCACTCAACTCCTTTCACATGCAACGATGGGATACCATACAATTTATGATGTGCAAATTGTTGAAAGTTTTGTCTTTTTATAAAGCACGATGTACAATATCTGATTTTTTCAATTACTGCTTTATTCAGCGTTTTCCCTAACATCGCTGACGCCTCCTTTGGATAACCAAGATGTCCGTATCCTGAAGTTTTTGTCATCACCACTTCAGGATTGAGCATATCTTTGTCATTTACAATTATATCCGGCTGTTTCATAAAGTCGTGTTTAACTAAATCCTTTCGAATCTCTAACATGTTTGATGTTTCAATCCAACCTGCGTGAAAATCATTTGGATATGCCTTCAATTTTTGTTTCATATCTTGATCTTGATTTCCAGCCTTGATTGGAACTTTCTTAGAAAATATCGCCCCCATAGGAGCAAATGCAACTATTCCATTTTCATTATTCACTTTTTCACACGCCTGTTCAATCGCAATGGTATGCTTGGGGTCTGCATGCCCTGAAATAATAACAATATGTTCTATTCCCCATTCAACAATATTGTTTACTGTGACTAGCACCAGTTCATATAATAACTGTTGCGAAAGATGAATATTTCCCGGGATTCCCTTCATATTGGCATGTCCGAAGGTGATAACAGGCATTGTAAGAAATGTGTAATCTCCAAATTCGACCTCCAGTTTACTCAAACTGTTTTCCATCCAGTATTGTGTTTCATAAACGTCAACACCTAAGGGAAGATGTCTTCCATGCTCTTCAATAGGTGCCAAGCCAATGAACGCAATAGTTTTTTCTTTGTTGCACTGCTCAACTTCCAACCAGTTAATTTCTAAAATATTTAAACGCATCAATTACCTCCTGTGATCGGTTATATATCAAGTATAAACATTCTATTTACCGGAAGGTCAAGAGTAAAATGGAATTTTTAAACATAATTTTTATTTGATTTTTGTCATTTTCCTTATTATTTGACAATTTACAGGTTTTATCGGTAATTTTATTACAGATAAAAAACTGATAAAGCGTCCAGACTGTGTTGATTTCACTGATAGTAACTGCGTCCTTTCTGTATCAATATTTTGGTGTAACTTTTATTTGTTGGGCGCTAAGACAATTGCAACCATTTTTTATGCGCCTTTGGTACCACAAAGGAATATTGTAAAACAAAAAAAGCTGAGATGGTTCGGAACATGTGAAATAGTCGTGGATTGAGTTCCTGAGGATTCAGAAACACTATACCAAATTTTAAGCCCCTTATCGGCAGTGTAAATAATTTTGTGTTTTCTAGCTTTCCAGGTTAATGTAAAATACAGAATTGAAAAGTTGCGAACTAAACCTTACTACACCAAATGTATTTTTTTCAGATACTTTAAAGATTCTAATTGGTCATTTTGGTAGCCTTCCAAGATAAAAGCACCTTTATAATTAAAGCTATTCGGGCCTACGTAAAGGTATACCTTTACGTAGGCCCTATTAATTGGGTAAATTAAGCAATTTCTATTGCCGTTTCTGTTCCATTACTACAGAAACCCCTAATAATACTAGCATGTATATGAATGAATAATATTGTATTCATTCATGCGTAAGCAAAAAAGATACCTGACAATATTCATCTATTTTGGGCAATCAGTCAGGCCTTTCATTATAAATTCCGCTAAGTAATCTAAAATCTGTGGAAAATGATGAATACCAATTTCTTCCTTATGAGTATCGATAAATGTTATTGAGGTAAAAAAGGCAAGTATAAGCCCCAAATCTATATCATCTCTTATTTTCCCTTCAAATTGCCATTTTTTTATTAACTCTGCAAAATTATTATTAAAAAAATCAGCATCATTCTTTCCGTTTTCTTCACGATAATATTGTTCTAGTTTGGTGAAAACATCCCTATTATACCATTCCTTCAGTATAGGATTGGAATTCATACCATTAATATTCAGTAACATTGCTTCTTTAACCACTTTTATGGGATCATCATCTAGGTCAACAGATTCCATCATACTCTTTTTAAGTTTCTCGTTTTCTTTCATATAGATTTCTATAAAAAGTTTCTCTTTCGAGGAGTAGTAATTATAAAAAGTGCCTACCCCTATACCAGCCATTTTTGTTATGTCAGAAACGTTAGTATCTTTGAATCCTTTGGAGCAGAATAACTGCAACCCACTAGTAAAGATATCTGCTTTTTTATCTATCATTAAATAACCTCCTACATGTGAATGAATATCTTTGAATTCATTCACATTATAGCATAACAATAGCTTCCAGTCAATCTAATTGTAGCTACCAGATTTCTCTATCAAATATTCTAAGAAAAAATATAACACAATTTATATCATATATTTTTTTTCAAAAAACACAGTTCAATTAAAATATTTTCTAATGATTTTCATCAATCTGTTAGAATATATTCAACTTTAGGAGGCAACGATTCGTGCTAGAAATAGCCACAAGACATATATTTCGAAATTTCAAATGTTGATATTTTCACTTAAACCCTGTTGTATAAACACTTTCAAGGCTTTTATGAAAACCTAAATATAAAATTGATATTTTTATATTGTGAAATAATAGCATAACAAAGTGTGTAAATTTTGTTATGCTAACCTCTGCAAATGGCTATTCTACGTGTTTAAAATGGGAAATACTGTCTCGTGGTTGTTTTTTACACATTAATCGGTGCCCTATGTAACTCAGTATAGATAACGTGTACATCGTTGCCATACCTCAAGACGAAAATATATGAAATGCAACTAAAAATGAGGAGTATTGAACAAGCTTTTATTTTTATCTATCATAAGCTCCCCCTTTTAAACAAATTTCATTTCATGTACTGGAACACTATTACTACAGCCTGGGTGTTATTTACACAGGAATTCATTATAACCTATTCTTTCGTCTGTCCTTTCAAAGCAAAACTTTAAGTTTTGCTCCGTAAAATTGGCTATATTTCCCTTGTCTTAAAATTATCCAGTTATTGTAATTATTTTATTGATTTACAGTTCCAACACTCTTCGATTCCATTTTGTAGATCATAAGGATACTCCATTTTTTTATTTAACAATTACTTATTGAATATATTAATACTTCCTGATGAGGTTTGTAGTAATACTTTGTTATTTTTCATTCCTACTTGGCCCTCTATATTCTTTTTATCATTATTCCCCGTCATAGTAATAGGAAAATCAGATTGGATTTTTCCACTAGATGTTTTGGCTTTAATCAAAAACTCAGCAGTGCTAGGAAGCGCCAATGTAACTCCTCCTGATGAAGTTTCTATATTTATGTTCTGATTTTCAAACTCATCATAGGCTACTTTTACTTTTCCAGAATGCCCTTTTATGTCCAATTGTTTCGCATTTACTTTATTTATATTTACGCTTCCCGAAGATGTACTTACAGAAATTTTTTCGGCATTTAATGTTTCAATTTCGAGACTTCCCGAATGGGTACTAAACATAAAATTAGCTAAATCAAAAGTATCCATTTTTGTACTTCCTGAACTTGATGATGTATCAATGGAAAGATTTTTTGCATATTTTTGTGGAATATATATGTCCAAAACAACATCTTCATATAGTGGCATCTTAAGTTTGCGTTGAGTCTTTACAAAAATGGTTCTATTATCAATCTCAGATACAATATTTATCTCCTGCATTGCTTTACCATGCAAATGAACTTTCACCTCGTTGTTATCTTCCGTTTCTATATAATGAACACTCTGTGTTCCCATATCTACTTGTATTTTATTAATATCTCCCACTGGAAAAGATTTTTCCTCATTAATTTCTCTCATCATATTTAATCCTCCCAATCCTAACGAAATGCCCATAATTACTATCACTCCAATCACAATTATTTTCATGCTAAATTTAGTTTTCACTTTCAAATCTCCTTCCGTTAATTATACTTTTCTTTTACAATTATAAATTCAAAAGACCCTTTCCAAAGATACGAGCATCTTCTAGGTCTTTCGCTTCGGGATGTCCCATTTCTCCTAACTTTAAACCCAGTGGTCTGAATTCGGCACAACAGTTGAACTCGCCTATAACTTTACATCCTTTTTCTGAAAGTTTCTCTTTAATCAGATCTTTCTCTCCAAATCTACCTGAGGCTGATGTACAAAAAATGAATACATTTTTATTCATCGAGGGCATTTTTCCTATAAGTTTATATATCTTTTTATGGAACTTTGAAGCGTAGATACCCGAACCAAAACCAATCAGATCGTACTTCTCAAGATCTTCCAGCTTGACATCTTCAACCTTTACAAGCTTTGCATTCATTGCTTCCTCCATGACCTTTGCTATCTTCTCATTGTTCAATTTATGATATGATTTGTAAATAATTAATGTTTTCATACTTTCTCCTCCACTTTTAATATTCTTTTTAACATCCTGCCATTCTCCCTCCAATTAATCCAAGACATCTAAACTTATATCTTCATAAGTCTGAAAGCAGACCTTCAAGCATGTTATCCCTCCTTTTTTAACATATCCCGTAATGCCTTTGTCCATGACGCACCCTTTGTAAACTACTCATTTATTGTGTTCGTGTGGATACTATTTTATTTCTTTTAGAGTAAAGATTTTACCCAATACCGTTTTTCCCACAGTGCACATCCTCCTTTTGTTTCAGTCAACTCTGTGCGGTTTTGACGAATCTTACTAAATAATTCAGACTTCAATGCCTCTTTTAAAGATAAATTATTTAAATTTGTATCGGAATAAGGAGCAAAAGGACATGGCTCTAGGTCACCTTCAGCACTGACATGAATAAAACCTTGTCCTGCTGAAAGACAACCACCAAAGGACTCTTCGTCGCCTGGAAAGCTTACAAACAAACTCGGAAACTTGGCCCTGAAGAAATCTAGAATGATAGCAAGCGCAGTTCTTTGTTCATCCGTAATTACATTATCCTCCGTTCCCTCCTTTACTGGAATGTAATCCACAAAGAAAAACAGCTGGCAACCTGATGTTATAAGCTTATTTATAAATAATTCTTCAGTTAATGCCTCAAAATTTGTTCTTGAAACGGTAAATGAGAGCCCGTAAAAGATACCGGAGTGTTTAATCTTTTCTAAATTCCCCTGTATGTAATCATAAACACCAGGTCCTCTTCTACTGTCGGTGTTGGTTTCATCTCCCTCAATGCTTATGACAGGAATTACGTTTTTCTGATTTCGTAGTCGTGTAATTATTTCATCTGTAATGAGTAACCCATTTGTGAAAAGAGGAAATATTACTTCTGGGAAATCCTTCGTGATATCTAGAATATCAGGTCTCATAAATGGTTCACCTCCTGCAAGAAAAATGAACGATATTCCAAGATCTTTTGCTTCTGTAATCACAGATCGCAATTTGTCATTACTAATTTCTTTTTCAATAGGTTTATGCTGTGCCTTTGAATAACAGCCTTTGCATTGAAGATTACACCTGTTGGTAATACTGATAATCATATAAGGAGGGACCTGAAGACCAAATTTCTCATGTTCTATTCTCTTCTGAGCAGCTTTTTTCTGCAAGGGGATGGTTTGTAGTATAAACTTTGTCATTGCCGGATTTCTATAAATCATCTTCAACGCATCTTTTAAGAAAGCATTGATCGATTTGTTCAATAGGTCGTTGTAATCATTATTTTTTTTCAAATGAATCCACTCTCTTTCCTTATATTTTATTTGAGCAATATTAAGTTAATGGGTAATTTACACTGAAATGATATTTCTATATTTATGAACGAATAAATTTAAATTCATTCACGAATAGGCAAAATAACATATATGTATTCATTTTATTTTCGTCAATTAGACAGTCCTATCATTATAAACTCCGGAAAGTAATTCAAAATCCGAGGAAAATGACAAATACCTATTTCAGCCTTATGAGTATCGATAAATGCTATTGAAGTAAAAAAGGCAAGTATAAGCTCGAAATCTATATCGTCTCTTATTTTCCCTTCAAATTGCCATATTATATTTAACTCTACAAAATTATTTTTGAAAAAATTAGCATCATACTTTCCACTTTCTTCACGGTAATATTGTTCCAGTTTGCTGAAGACATCCCTGTTATACCATTCTTTCAGTATAGGATTCGAATTCATACCGTTGATGTTCAGTGACATTGCTTCTTTAATCACTTTAATGGGATTATCATCTAGGTCAACAGATTCCATCATACTCTTCTTTTTAAGTTTCTCGTTTTCTTTCATATAAATTTCTATAAAAAGCTTCTCTTTTGAGGAATAGTAATCATAAAAAGTGCCGACCCCTATGCCAGCCATTTTTGTTATGTCAGAAACATTAGTGCCTTTGAATCCTTTTGAACAGAATAATTTCCATCCGCTATTATAGATATCTACTTTTTTATCTATCAATTAACTAACCTCCTGCATGTGAATGAATAATATTATATTCATTCACATGCTAGCACAGCAATAACCTCCTGTCAATCTAATTATGACAACATTTTTCGTAAATTTCCTGTTTACATCACACTTATTATCGGGTGAGAGACCTCAGGCTGAAGTATAACTATGGGTTAACCCTTTTAATAGCCTTTAGCACCCCCACCAAAGGATGAATCCTGTCCAGGGTAACGGTAAAAGCGCTCCCCTCAAACAGGCTTGTTAATTCATCGGCATAACAAGGCAAGTCGGTTCCCGGGCCGTAGCCGATTTGATCGTACTGGTTGGCATAGTTTTCCGGATCATCAAAAAACATGAGATCGCCGATAACAATCATCTCCAAATTATCGCCAGTGAGGCTAATCATCTTTTCCAGAGCCCTTTTTTTATCGACAAGCTTTAAATGATGTAAAGCATAGTTGCAGATGATCTTGTTGATTTTCAGCTTATTCAAGAGAATTTCTCTTTCTGGAGTTATAAAATCTCCTACATGAAATTCCAAGTTGGCATAGCCGACTTTTTTTAATTGATCATTTGCCTTTTGAACCATTCCAGAACTTATATCGATTCCTATACCCATTTTGATAATTCCTGCTAATTTTATTAACTGGGTTCCGGTTCCACAACCTATGTCTAGAATAACATCGGTTGAAGTTGGTGCTACCAATTGTGAGACCCTATCGGCGGAAAGTTTTCTATATTTGATGGAATCGGTTTGATAATGTTCACTTCCCTTATCAAATCGTGAAATTGTTGCATCGTCTGTCATAATGACTCTCCATTCATTTAGTTTTTTTTATCTAGCGACGAACCAAGCATGACTCGAGAACAGCGTCAATTGTTATTTCATCACTATAGGGGATTTCTTTTCCTTTATTCTTTACCAGTCTCTCAGCGCACTTGTGTACATTTTGCACTTTTTGTTGGTGAGACCCCTAATAGAATTATTGCCGTCTTTCTATCAAAAAAGCATCTCATTTCTATTATATTTGATTCTAATATCAAGTTTTTTTGTATGAATACCTGAAAATATAAGAATATAAAATTTTTCATGTATCCTACACTCAAAGCAAATAACAAACCAAACAATCTTTCCGCTCCATAAAAATACTTCCGGTAATTTTTAGGCCAATTGATATGCCCAACTAATGACAGCAGAATCTATTGTCAGTTTAGAAATTGCCCGATGAGCTTCCCATAATTCTTTAGTTATCTCTTGCATCCACTTTTTTTCTTATTTTTATACTAGCTTCCCTGTTTACCGAGAAAACAAACTGAAGAAAGATCTCGGTTGTTAAAATCCAGATCTTCGACTATTCGCTTCACGCTGTTCTTTTATAAACTGATAATTTGCCCGACTCATGACATTACCTGGTTTCTTGCGACATTCGTCTAGGAATAAGTGAATCCTATTTTTATTTTCAATAGCTTTAAAGTAAACTGTTTCTCTTGCAATAACTTCCAATTTAGGCAGTTCAACTCTTAAATATTCATGGGTTAAGCCGTTGTTAACAAGGAAATAAACTTCCTGGTAGTCATAAAAAAGTTCTTCGATGGAATAAGCGCTTTCTTTCAAATATTGATCCTGCATAATATAGATCAATGATTCCAGTGATCGGTAATCAACGACTTTCCCAATATCGACCAAATCCCGTTCAGGTACGATTGTTTGGATGTCATTTGTCTTGAGAATCTCTGCACCATACTTTTTACAAAACAATCCATATGGTGAGGTTAAGATGATATTTACTCGGCTTTTAATCCGATAATCGATGCCATTTTAGGGACTGATATTAACGATTGCAATCTTGTTTGTTTTAAAAAAATCACTATACTTGTCAAATACCCTTTGAACCACCTCAACATCTCTGAGCCGAAACAATGTTCTTGGTGTGATATAACCGTCTTGTTTCAGCCAGGCTATTCCCTGAGGTTCCATCTACCTGAAGATTCGATTCGGAGGATACAAGACATCTTCGTGATGCTTTCTTACATATTTTATAATCTCACTTATATTATCTTTGTCTTCAAGCATTACCTTCATTTGCTTCTCAGAATCATTATTGCTGATGTTTTCGTTCATAAGGTATGATTTTATAGATACTGTTTAAAGAGTCTCCTAAATCATAATATTTCTTTGACAGGGATTCTTTGATAATGATTGGCTGTTCATCAATGAAATTTTTCCATTGATAAATCATCAAATCGATTCCCGGAAAAATGTGTTCAATTGCTTCCCGACGTTTCAATCACTTTGCATTTTTCAATAGTGTATCCAAATGATGACTGTCCGCAATTCGGACAAAAGTTATATGTAAATTTAAGAGTAAATCGGTATAGTTTATTTTACCATTTACAGGTCAATAATAAAAACAAAATAAAGGAGAAATTTTCAAATGAAAAGTAAACAAAAGAGCCGTTCCGAACCCCCTTCACGAATTTAAGCAATTTAGTTCTATTTTATTACCAATAATTTACTTTTATAATTCGTTTTAAATAAAAAGCAGCCAAATATTTCTATTTAACCGCTTTTTAGGTTGCGTTAATTTCATCTTTGGTGGAGGCGGATCGTACCGGTTCAAGGTGACAATTAGCATTAGGGATTATCGACATTATTAATCTTAGTTAATCATTCATATATATGGCGTTCCTCGAGTGTACCCTACCGTATTTACGACACAAATCAAGCGCAATAAAGAGGGCTTTGATCAAAAATCATTTATTCGTTTTCACATCGTTTAATGATCCATTCACCAGATCGATTATTCCCTGCATACCGATGATTGCATCTTTATCCTGTAAGCCAGCCCTGATGCGTTTTACCAAACGGATGGATATTTTCATCTGGACCTGAATATCTTTCTGTTTTGTTTTTTGATTTGTTTTAATAATTGCGAGAATCTGTTTTTCCTCGATCTCAGTCTTCTGATTGGTGCCAATAGTGCTAATGGTGCCAGAATTAGTGTCACCATTCCGATGCCTACGGTATAGCTTTACTCTAAAATACCTATCAAGATCAATCAGCTTTGGCTCTCCTAACCATATTCTCGGCATATTTGATGATTCGAGGAATATCACGTCCCCATTTCTCAATAATCTTCATGTAATAAAATGCATTGCTGATTGCCAGATTGTGAATTTTCGAATAGACTTCTTCATTTTTTCAATAGAAACCTCATTTAACAGTATCCCTAGCGAGGTGATCTCAAGCCGATTATCATACAATGTCACCTAGAAATAAGTATTTTAATCTATTAACTGATGTGTTCATAAATATTACCAGTCAATTCATTTGCTAATGCCGTTTCGGTGCAGTTATTGAAAATATATTATTTTCTCTTTACGATCAAAATAACCCACTCTTACCATTAAAATCATCTTTTTTTGTTATTATAGCAACTTGAACAACTCTATTCCAACGAAAAGGTGATTATATTTCGACTTTTAGTCGCCACCCGCATAGCAGGTATTTTTTTGTTTCATACGCTTTCGAGTCTTCAACAGGCAAAAACCGCAGAGAACTGACTTGCGTCAACTTCAGCGGTTTTTGCATTATAGGCTTTTGCATTGTCTCTGTTTCTTGTTGACAAAGAGAGAATATAGGACTAATATATATCGTATAAGTACATATCGTCATGATATATAGCAATATGATATAGTAAAAGGAGAGTTGTATGACCGAGTATATTTTGCTGGGATTTTTGATGGAGAAAGACATGACCGGATACGATATGAAACAGCATATGAGTATGAGTACCTCCTATTTCGTTGACGCAAGTTTAACTTGCGTCAAGTATCTATCCATCATTGAAGCGGCTTAACAATAAAGGTTTCGTAGCATTAAAAGAAACCATTGAGAATGGGAAACTCAAAAAAACTTATTCGATCAACGAGCAGGGCAAGGTGGAGTTTCTAAAGTGGTTAAGTTCCCCAATTATGGTGTCGAGGACCGACATTTCATCCGCTTTGGAGAAAATATTTTTCTTCCGCTATCTGCCACATGAGCAGTCCATTTTTCTCATTGAGCAATGTATCCATGACATTGATCGTTACAAAAATAGCCTTTTGGAACTCAAAAGCAAAGTGGGTCATGAAGCGGACCCATTTGGGCTTTGCACACTGGATTTCGGGATAGATTGTTACGACTTTGCTATGCACTGGTGTGAAGAGTATTTGATAAACAAAATGCGATAATCCGGGACGATGGCTACCAAATGTGTTGCCGCTATTTGTGAGAAAGTTGGATGGTACTACGTGTCACCCGCCTCGTTATCCATCAAAACCTAAAGTAGTTGTTATAGGTTATGGCACTGAAGTTTCGCAGCTGAGTATTTGGAAACAGTTTTAATTCGAATGGGATGACAGCCTTATAAAAGATATGTTGAGCTAAAAAAGGGGATCGCACTTCTACCAAAATATCTAATCGAACGTCCTCACACAGAAAATCGTCATCTTTGAATGCTGAAAATTGATTCACCGAACACCAAGATCCAAATTGGTTTATATTGGCGCAAGCGCAAACATTTTTCTAATTCAGCAAAGATGCTCCGTGATTATATAATTGAATATTTCAGGTAACTCTTCAATCTAACCACAGATTTTTTATTTAACATAGAAAACTATATATAACGCACGAGAAATAATTTGAAAGGTCGGCACAGATAACGCACGTTTCCGTGAGCTGAAAAGTACGTTGGCGGTTGGGGATAAAACTATGAGTAAATCTTTAGATATCCATTTGCAAGACCAAAGCGGAAATGCTCCGCGTGGCGAAACTAAACATCGTGTGGAGCTTTGGGATCAAATGCATTTGATTTTTCAGCAGTATAACGACCACCAGCTTCACGGAGTCCTATATTTTTCCGGGTTTCTGGACTTGGACTGCTTAAAAAAGGCTGTCCTCATAACCATGAAACAGTTACCCGAATTGAGTAGCCGGTACGCAGAGGATATTCTGCGCCCTTATTGGAAGGAAATTCACCCACTTCCTGACGAGGTTGTCACATGTGTAAATAGCCACGATCAAACAACCGAAATTGAAACCTTTTTGACCAGTCAATCAGATACCTTTGCCGGACCGCAGATCAAAGTGCGGGTTGTGCGCGCAGAGAGAAATGATACCTTATGTATTCTAATGAACCATATGATCAGCGATGGAGCAGGATTTAAAGAGTATCTATACATGCTGGCTGAAGCCTATACCAGGCTTAAACGGAATCCTACCTTATCGCCTGCTTATAAAATCGGAGGCTCAAGAAGTGTTAAACAGGTTGTAAAGCAAATCGGGTTAAAGAATAGGATAAAAGCACTGTTGATGCCCGATTATCAGCCAAAGAAATCCGGACAGTTTTTCTTTCCGTTATCCGGAGAGGCTGGTGAAGTTCCCTGCCTTTTATCCTTTAAACTGAACAGCACCCGTTTTGAAAAAATAAAGCAATATGGTAAAAAATTAAACGCTACGATCAACGATATCGTATTCGCAGCGTTTATCAGAGCGCTTTGCACAATGCTTGATGTGAAGGATGACACGCCTATAAACGTTTCGTGCATTATGGATTTAAGACATTACTTACCAGATAAAAAGGCAGATGAAATTTGCAATCTGACTTCGACAATTCTTTGTAATATAGATTTTAAGGCAGAAGAAAGCTTCAGTGAAACTGTGGTCAAAGTCAAGAGAACCATGGATAGGCAAAAGAGTCAGCTTCCGGGATTAAAGGGACTTTTGCTGCTTGATATCGTATTCAGCCTTTTCCCGTACAAGATAGCCCAAAAAATGATCAGCCGACATTTTGTCAACCCATTAACAAGCATATCCAATATTGGAATCATCGATGATAGTCAACTGATTTTTGACACACTGTGGGTTGAGGATGCTTTTATCACCGGAGCGGTAAAGTTTTATCCGTATTTTCTTCTGGCTTTGTCAAGCTTTCGCAATACCGCTACTTTTACCGTTTGCCTCAACGGAACGGACAAGGACAAGCGACTTGTAGAAAAGTTTTTTACGCTTTTGGACAATGAATTGAAAATGGACTAATTATAAATCATATGCAAAACACAGTAAAAAATATTTAACAACTATTAATCGATGGAACAGTTATTTAATAGTTATTAAATATTAGCAGATAATTAAATGAAACATCTGGTACATCATATCACTGCTTTTAAATCTCTTTAACTGCACCTTTAAATTCCTAAGGTTTAATAAAAACGGTAGACTAACTGGAACAGTGTATAATTAATTGAACAACCAACAAATAAAACTATTAGAAAAAGGAGAATCAAACACTGAAGCCGTTCCGAACTCCCTTCGCGAATTCAAGCAATTTAGCTCTATTTTATTACCAATAATTAGCATTTATTATTCATTTTAATAAAAAAGCAACCAGATATTTCTATTTAGCCACTTCTTATGTTGCATTAAATTCATCTCTAGTGAAGGCAGTCCGTACCGGTTCAAGGTGACAATGAATATTTCTAATTATCGTCATGATTAATCAAATATATTAATCATTCTTGTTCATTTCAGCTAATTCCGTGTACTTTATACCTGGATACGTATATCTTCTTCTACTCTGTGTCTTGTTTTTATAGTTTATTGCCTTCTTTGGACAATATTGAATACAGGCAACACATTGCTCACAATGATGTTTAAAATATGGTTTATTATTGTCATCTAAATCAACATTACCTACCGGGCATACTTTTTTACATATGCCACAGCCAATGCAGTCATCAGACACATTATAATGCTTATCCATATTATGTGCGTATTTAATTAAAACCCGATAAGCTATTTCTTGCAACGGTTCTGTAATAGATAATTTATTGATTTCTCTGTTTTTTATTGATTGAATAATTTGTATTAAATCTTTTTGTGACTGTTTAGTTTCTTCTTCAATTGTTTTCCTCATATCATAGGCGACAACATAATTTGAAAACATAACTATCTTTTTTCCGTAGGTCAGATCTATGTCTTTTCTTTTTAGCAAATGCTTAATATGAACAAGTGCGTTGCCATCATATTTTCCGCAGGTTGTTACTGCATAATAATATGTATTTTGATTATTTTTCAGATTAAGGTTTAATATGAATTCACGAACCTTTTGTGGCTCTCCTCTATAATATGTTGGGTAAACAAATCCTATCGTTTCGTATCCTGCTTGTAAATCATAATTCTTACTGCTACCCATTGAAATAATTTCGCAGTTTTCCATTTCCTTAGCAATATCTTTTGCAATGTTTAAACTGTTTCCAGTACCTGAAAAATAAAACACAACATTCTTAATCATCGTTTAGCTCCTCATTTTCTTATTTTGTACTAGTGCGCACTAATGCACGAATGTAAGTAATAAAAACGGCATCTCTGCCATCTCTATTACTTACATCGGTTTTCTAATTTCCATAAGTCTTTTTAAATTTGTTGTCGTTTCTTCAAATTTATCAAAGATAAATTTACTGTTTACTTCATAAAATACATACCTATTTATTTTGGTTTTATTGACAATTCCATAACGATTCATTAAATCCAGGTGCCTTGAAATTACTGATCTATCTTGTGTAAAATTTTCAGCAATTTCGTTAACGCTTTTTTTTCCATTACTAGCAATGTACACCAGTATTTTGCTTCTCACTGGATCAAATAAAGCCTTATAAAAATCAAAATCAATGTTATCTTCAATAAAATTGCCACATACTAATGCGTTTTTTTCACTTCCCATTTTATCACCACCTTTATTATACATGTGCACCAATGCACATGTCAATAGTTTTTATCTTTTATTTTCAGAAAGTTCATACTAATATAAAGTTTTTTCTAAGTAATTGGCAGGTAAAACACCATAGTTCCAATTGTATCAGAAATTTAAAATAATTGAAGTTGTTTAGCGTCTTTTTATTATTTTATCCACACTATATTAATACTTTTCTGCGTTTTTGCTTACCTGTATATTTTCTGACAGCGACGCTTTACTTCTTTTGCATTTCCTATATTTGGCAATATCGTACCATTACAACTTAATATAACATAATCTGAAAAATTTTTCATATTAAAAAAAATGTGCTACTGAATATTCGGAGTAATTAAGAACCATAAAAAGAGGCATAAAGAACGTTTTACAAGTATCAGAACAAACACAATCGACAGTGTAGCCTGTATCAGCCATTTGTGACCGAATCAGGCCAAGGCCACATTTGAGTTTACCCGTCCAAGTTTAATTTTGAATGCTGTAGCTTTCTGTTTCTATTCTATTTCCAGAGCCCTTTTGTAAGCACTACGATTTCCAGTTTTCTTTTTTTTGTTGCTTCATGATCAATAGTAATTTTTTCTCCATCAACACTCAGCACATCGCCTTCTTTTTATTTACCTCATTTCCTTTTAATTTGGGACTGTACTTTTATGATATCACTCCATCTACAAGATATCATTTTCAGACAGTGTATTAGTGTGTTAATTAGTGTCAGGTCAGAGTTTCAAAAAATAAAAAAATACGCCCTCGGTTCCCGACAGTTTTATAATTTTAGCTGTCGACGACGAAGGGAGCATCTCATAAAGTTCATCTAATTATTAAACGTATTATTTTTTCTTCTAAACGTGTGAATTTGAACCTGATTTAGAACGGAGCGACAACGGTGCTCTGAATTAAAGTAACTGCTGTCTGAGTCAATAAGCGACCATTGATCGATGATTGAGATCCCAGACTGGTGTTTGTCTGCCCAAGTACAATGCCCTCAAAATGTGCCCCAGTACCAATTGAAACCGTTTCTGCGGCCTGCCAGAATATATTTTTGGCTTGTACGCCGCCAGCTAGAATAATCGTTGTGTCACTGGCTTGAGTGATTCCTTTAGCGATTTGGAAGATGAAAACATCGTCGGGACCGCCATTAAGGGTAACATCCGAATTTATTAAAACATCGTTATCCCATTTGTAAACTCCCGGTGTCAGTGTTTGACCACTAATATCACCGGTGAACTTGTTCGTATAATTGACCGCTCTTCCCGCCGCATCAACGTATGCCGTCTCCATGTCACTTACCGCTGCGGTAAGGTTAACACCTGTTGGCGCTGCGTAGTCTGCCGCATACACTTTGCCAGTAATTTGAGGAGAAGTCGCAAAGACATTAGTGGCATCAGCCGTCAGCGAGAATCCTGTAATGGCAGCTGCAGCAATCGGACTAACTCCGATATCTCCGGTAATTGCAGAATCTGGCACCGTTGAAATGCCTGTTTTCGCCAGGATCGCAAAATTAGCAGCTGTCCCAAGGTTTACCGGCTCGGTAATGATTACACTTGGTGCCGAAACGGTTACGTCACAACTGGCGGTCTTATTACTATCAACAGTTGTGGCTACAATCGTAGCAGTTCCGGCACTCCTACCCGTAACGATACCGTTCTCATCAACGCTAGCGACGTCAGTATTATCGGATGACCAGATGACGGTTTTATCGGTGGCATCCGCTGGTAAGACGGTTGCTGTAAGCGCTTTTGTCTCACCAACTGCAAGACTGGCGGTTTCTTTATCCAGGCTGACCGATACGGGATGAATGACATCAGCTGTTTTTATGATTCTGATTTCCATTGCTTCTAATCGTAAACTCATTCCTCTGGTTCCTGCTAATGCTCCATCAGAAACCCATCCCTGAGTCCAACCCTGATTTTCAATATGGACACGATACTCAACCGAGTATCCCGGCATGTTGATCAGATTAATAGCGACTGCTTCCAAACGTAAGCTCTGACCTTCCGTACCTGCGAGTTCGCCATTTTTTCGAACGGTCTGGTCTCCCTGATTTTGCAGATGGACATTATATTCAATCCTGGCATCTGCAGGCGCATTAACCAATTGAATTTTCAGGGCCTCCATACGAAGGCTCTGACCTTCCGTACCCGACATTATTCCATCAGAAACCCAGCCAGTCCACCCTTGATTCTGGACATGGGTTTGATATGTCACCCCAACGGAACTGGCAGCCTCCGTAGTAAGTTGATTGTCCTGTGCGAAAACGTTTCCAATTAGAAAAAAATTAACAACTAAAAGGAACGATGCCAATAACAAGGTATGCTTTTTTATGGAACTTTTCATTTTCTTCTCCTTTAAATTTATATTTTAATCTTTTAAAACTCGAAAAGACTACGATAATACCACTTTTTTTTGATAGCAAACTATCTTAACTTCTCCGGATATTATTTTTTTACTTCTTTAATTATTATCAATGGTCATTTGCGAAATGCCAAAACCCATTGCTATCAGTAGGTTGTTACGCTAATCTATATAAATTTTCTCTCCTGTAAATGGTATAATATAAGTGACCAAACAAACATTTTACTAAAAACAGGAGGAAAATTTATGGCTACTCAGTCGTCCCAACTTTCTCTCGCTGATGTTTTTACGGAGTGTCAGGACTTGCTCTATTTTGATAAACCGGCATTCTTTGTTCTCCTTGAAAAGCACATTGATTTTGATGCCTTTATTCCAGCAGACTTTTACCATGCTTTTAATCGGAGGTTTGACCGTAACCGGAAATATCCTTTGCACGGCTTTGTTTCTGCGCTGATTCCCTGGAATCCCAGAAATCAAAGCGAGCTTCCAGTGGTTGGTTTTAATACCTGTGTTTATCCCTTATGTCCGGCTGCCGATGCGCTTCCTATGAAGCGTATCGGCTTGTGTCATGAAAAAGGCTGCAGTGATCGAATTAAATGGGGTTGTCCCAAAATTCATATAGTCAAAGGATCCCTTATCTGTGATTGTGAATTACCCTGCAGTCCGGCTAAATTTGGCAGAACCACTTACACGTATGATCATCAGGATTTTCGTTTGTTTCCTGAAATTCAACGCGATTCGGTTAAATGAAAAGAACACTACAAAATCCGCGGCAATATCGAACGGGCCATCAATCATTTTAAAATCAATATGTGTATTGCCGGTCATAAAACCAGAAATGTACTGACGACCAAAACTGATACCTTCTTTGCCGGTATTGCAAGTCTGCTTACAGTAGTTCTGGCATCCCGCATCGATAAACCCCAATACATACGGAGTCTCAAACCGTTGATCGCCTAGTCTCTCACAGGTTTACCAAAAACTGCTGGTCTTGTTTTGGTGCGCAAATTTTCAATTCTTTTAATCCTTTTAACAGTCCATTTCCTGTTTGTGTTTTTTCAGTATCTTTGATTCAATCTTTTCAGCTTGGCCTTTTTTCGTTTTGTATTTCGCAATTACCTATAATATAATTACCCATTTAGGCGTTTACGAAACACTATAACCCATATAATTACGGAATTTTTTTTAAAAAAAATATAACTCCTCAACAGATTATGAAACATTGAATTGTTAAAAAACAAATTCACCAATCTAAAAGGAGTTGTACTATGACTTATTATTACAAAAACAATTTTCTTCGGCAGGAATTTATTCAGATTGCACTCATTATTTAAAAAATGATAAACATCTTCAGAATTACAACTTCAAATCAATCTTTCATGTCATTTAAACATACAACTTTTTTTGATTGTTATATAAATTAATTTGATTTGTTTCATCAGGAAAAAGTGTCATTTTATTTTCTTCAAGAAATTCCATAATATTACGTGCTGTTTTTAACATCCTTTCCACCACCTAACTATTTATTTTTGCTCTTGTTTCTTTTTGTTTATACTCCTATAATCAAATTATATAGGCATTTGCGAAATGTTGCAACCTATTGCTATCAGTAGGTTGTTACGCTAATCTATATAAATTTTATCTCCTGTAAATGGTATAATACAAGTGACAAAACAAACATAAAACCCAAAACAGAAGGAACATGTTTAGGACACTTTTTCATCTCTTTTCTCAAATGCTTGTCAGTATTAAATGATGCACTGTCTCCAAAGCGACTAATTAAATTTTTTTAATCCTATATTTTTGTTTACTACTATTTGGCTTTTCAGATATTGTCCGTTCAATTAAATCAGTATTTATTTATTATAAATTTATTTGCAATGTATTGATTGCCCACAAAGGTAAATTAATTAACCAATCTTCCTGCTTATAATCCGTCATTGCTGTACGAATTGATATTTTGGGACTAAATTTTTCATAATATATTCTCAAACTTTTGGCTTTTAAATTACTCTCCGCCTTAACCTCAATGGGAAATATATTGCTTTCGTTATCGACAAGGAAGTCAATCTCTACGCCACCACGTTCATTTGTCCAATAATAGGTTTCAATGCCATGCAGCGTCTTTAATTGCTGGAGCACATACTGCTCTGTTAAAGCGCCTTTAAATTCTTTACAGGATAGTAAACCAACATCTAATACGAACAATTTGAATGCCTTTAAGTCTTCATATGCCTTTAATGGCAGTCCTGGTTTTGTTACCCGTTGTACTTTGTGAACAAGACCGCAATCCATCAGCCAGAGCATGGCCATTTCATAGTCTTTCTCTCGAGAACCTTCCTGTAGATAAACTTCTTGTTTTCTTTGGTGCGCTGGGAAGGAATACTGTTCCATAGCATACGAATACGTGGGATCACTTCATTTGGCGCATGTTTCGAAAAATCCTGTTCATGTGCAGTAAGAATCCGTTGCGGTATCTCTCTTGCCTCATTAAAATCCTGATGATCTACAAAGTTGACAACGATTTCCGGCATCCTTCCGACAAAATAGTAGTATTTGAACAAGTCAATATATTCCTGTTTAAATGTGTTCGCCAGCTCATAGTCGCCTTTTTCGATGAGTTCAACAAATTGATCTTTCCCCATCACTTTCATAAATTCAGTAAATGATAAAGGATACAGGTCCAGAAACTCCACCTTTCCAACCGGAAATGATGTACCCTGATACAAGGCAACACCCAGTAATGACCCCGCACATATAATTTGATATTCCGGTGCATCTTCATTAAAATACTTTAAGGCAATCAATGCCTTGGGCACTTCCTGTATTTCATCAAAAATTAGCAGTGTATTTACCTGGCTGATCTTATGACCTGCATAAAGCTCCAATCCTGTAATAATCTGTTCAATTTTCATATTGACTTCAAACAGATCTTTCATCTGTTGATTATTGTCAAAACTGATATAAACAACTTGACGATAAGCTTTCTGTCCAAAGTTTTTCATCAGCCAGGTCTTACCAACCTGCCGGGCTCCTCGAATAATCAGTGGCTTTTTATTTTTCTTCTGCTTCCATTTATTGAGCTATTCCATTGCTTGTCGATCCATTTTCATCACCTCATAATAATATTTTCGTTTAAAAAAAATATAAATTGCAATGTTTATTTGGTTTATCGCACACTTTTTACGATGTATATATGTTTATGTTGTATGATTCTGATAAAATCTATCACATATATCTCAACTTGGTGGATATATGAAAATTTTCAAAAGTGCAATATAAATCAGACAACTATAAAATCAGCAAAAAATAGAGAACCATAAGCGCCTTTAATATTCAAAATTTCCCAAACCCATGCTTTTAATCATTAGTGTGGTGATATCAGATTCGGGGAAAGCAAATATTTCTCTTTTTCTGACCATATAAACATACCCGGATTTTCAACCTTATCATTTTGATGTACTATTTAAAACTATAGATTAATCCAATCATTGCATAAATAAATGTATTAACAAAAGAATCAATCTGTCCAGAGTTTCTAATTGCATAACTTCTTTGGCAAATTTTTCAAATAATTCTCTATTGGTCATTATTTCATTCATTTTTCTCACCTCTCTACTTGTTATTTCCATAACTATTGATGCAATCCGCAACGGCTTTTTAATTTTCAGGCCGTGCGTCACCGGGGAAGCATAAAGGCACATCATTCGCAATAAAATAGCCCCCCCCAGAACCCAGGTCATCAATCATCCCCTTGCAGATGCCATTTTTTGAAGATTAGAAAATAATTTGTACAATACCTCGTTTCATTAAACCTGGATTCCCGTTACTCATAACTAGGATATGACTATGAGAACGCTCTAAACTGTTTATTTTAAAGGCTTTCAAGGAATTTTATGTTGACCCTTACATAGTTACGTGTTAGCACATACACAACTATGAGGTGGCACAATGGCAATCATAAACCAGTTTGATAAACGCAGTGGGATCATATATATATAAATCCGTATTCCATTGGGACAAAGAGAAACAACAACCCCGGGCAAAGCGCAAACTCATCGGTAAACGTGATCTGGTGACGGGTGAAATCATCCCGACCGATGGCGGAGCAAAAAACGCAAAGGACAGACCAAATGTATGCAACCGCCAAAGCCGGAGCCGGTACCTATTACCACAACCAGCCGCAGCTTGTATAGAGCCACTTATCTGCTGGATAAAATAGGCGAAACTCTTGGTCTCATTCAGGATCTCATGCAGTGTTTTCCTGATGCCTACAAGCAGATTCAGTCCATTGCATACTATTTGATCACGGAAAGCGATTCGCCGCTTTTCCATTTTGAAAAATAGAGTTGTCTCCACAAACACCCGTTTGTCAAGGATATTCCATCGCAACGGAGCCGTAAAATTTTCAATGCCATTTCCGAAGAAGGGAAAAACAACTTCTTTAAGCTTCAGGAAAAACATCGCAATGAGGATGAATACTGGGCTTATGATTCAACATCCATATCCAGCTATTCCCAGACACTTCGCCAGGTACCGTATGGTAATGACCGCTTGCCTCAGATCAATCTTGCCCTGGTATTCAGGGAAAAGTCCGGACTTCTGTTCTATTGCCGGAAGCTGGTCAGAGAGATTGTCGATATGCTGCAGAAACAGCAATTTGCACAATAGTTTCGGTTCTTTAACCGGACGGCCAAAGTTTTTGCAGTAGGTATCTTCCAGCAGATCATTGATAAAACTGAAATCTACCGCTTTTTTACCTGTTTAAGGATATGATTTTCCAGGTTTAGTTGTATAATAAGCAATGGAAAGATAATAGTTTTGATTCGCATCGAATCATAGTTTTTCCTCTATTTGGTTCGTTTTGGTAGCACTTAAATTTACCATACAGGTTTTTTTTTACTCTGTTTTAATCAAAACTACACTGGATGTTTCAATTTCAGTCTATAAATATTACACGATTTCTAATTCGTGATTTTCAATTTTTTCAACGATCTGTACAAACTAATATTTTCGACTTTTTCACTGGTCCCGGGACCGTGCCCTTATGTTCATCGAGCAAATAGTTGTTTCATCTATTTACAATTGGGTATAAAATCATTAAAGAAAGAAATTTTTTTTATGAAAAAGTAATTTCTACCCTTATGGTATCGATATTAACCGTTTTATTTTGTGTGAGCGGTTACGGTATTCAAGCTTCGGATGACGAAAACAAAGACTGCCCCGGCACCAGTAATATTTCGTTAAAGAGAGGATGTATGAGTATATGACAGGCAAAAAAAAATCAAAAGGAAAGATCAATGGAAAAGGTCCACTAATCGCTAATAATGCGACGCTTAGTAAAACTTTTGAAACACTGGTTCGCTTAGGATATGCAGCACGCAGAATCATCTATTTTGTAATTTGATTGCTAGCGGTTCTAATGGCAGTTGGATATGGAGGGAAGACAACAGATCAGCAGGGTGCTATCTCGATGATTGGAGCGCAACCTGACGGCAGCCCTGTATCCAGATGTCAAAAAAATACCCAAGGGTAAATTTAAAGATCAATTTACTGCACTGAAGGATGCCGTTGTGACATTAGTAGAACATGAAGCGAAACCTGAAGTTTTGCTGACTTTTACACTGCTCAAACCATTCTGGATACGGACTTTGCTGTTTATTATCTTTGGCGGTCACATTGTTCTGGTTGGAATATCTCGCATTTATCTTGGCCAGCACTGGGCCAGTGATGTGTTAGGAGCATATCTATTGGGAGGGTTATGTCTGATTGCGGGTATTCATTTTTACCGTTGGGGAAAGCCACGCTTTTTTGTTCGGCAATAAAATTGTGACACAAGGGAGACGGTTCCAGATCTGATGGTTGCGTTGATTTTTGTGAGTATTAAATTTTCTTGATTGTTTTAAACGTTAACCGGCACACTTTTATTTAGTAACTTAATTTATGGAGGAATAAGTGATGGAAGTTCTAAAAACAAACGTTCTGCCAATGCGCATTAAACTCATTTTTAATCCTGGTTCTGGATCAAATGACGACTCACCCCAACAAATGCTGACTGTGATTAAAGAAATGCAAGCCTGGAAGTTTATCCCTGAAATCTATTTAACAGAGCCAGACTGTAACTTGAAGGCAGTGGTCGAAGAAGCCATTGCCCAAGGAATTGAACTGTTTGTTGTTTGTGGCGGGGATGGCACCGTTACTGCTGTCACAAAGGCGATGGTCGGTACAAACGCTACTCTTGGCATTGTCCCCACCGGAACTCAGAACAATGTGGCCCTTAGCCTAGGTATCCCCACTGATATTCCTGCTGCAGTCGCGATTCTAAGAGAAGGGCGGGATTTAAAAATAGATCTGGGCATGGTCACGTGCAACAATGTTAGCACGCCTTTTATAGAGCTTTGCTCGGTGGGATTGTTTTCGACACTTTTCCCATCCGGGGATGATATCCAGCATGGCAACATCGCTCGTATCGGTGATTTTCTCGGCATCCTAACGACTTCTCCCCCCTCTGAAATACATCTTATTCTGGACGATAATCGGGAAATCAGCGAGTTGGGTCATGCGGCATTAATTTCAAATATGCCCTATATTGGTCTTAATTATAAAGTCGGTGCTGTCGATGCCTATCATGACGGCTTTCTCGATGTATTGTTTTTTTCCGATCTATCCAAACTCGATTTGATCGGTTATATTCTTAACGGTGTGGGAACCGACAGTCAGGAGGATCCCCGGATTCAGCACTACCGTGTGCGTGAAGTTGTCATTGACACTGAACCATCAATGTCCGTGATGGCTGATGGCATCAGTCTGGGAGAGGGTTCCGTGCGAATTGAAGTACAGCGACAAGCTTTAACTGTAATGGTCGGATCGACAGAGTCAAATGATGGGCAATAATCAGGATAAGGTCGTAAAAGACCAAGGATTAAAACCGACTGAAGAAGGCCCATTGCCTGAGCTTGAAATTGACGAAAGATGGCAAAAAATCATCATTGGGATACGTCATATTCCACCTGTTTACTGGCTCATCCTAGTTGCCATTTTCTTTGTTTTATTTCTTATATTTGTTCCGAATTATATATGGATCATTTTGTTAGGGGTGGTAAAAACCCAAAGCACCCTGATTATCCTGGTGCTGATTTTTGCCTTAACCACCATTTCTCTTGTGTGGTCAGGTGGTCAGCGCGTTGATGTCTGGGTTTTTACCTATTTTAATATGCATGGTCGCCGCAAGTGTTGGCTTGATTGGCTGATGCTGTTTTTTACTCAGCTTGGTAATGGGATTTTTGCAATAATTGTTGCCTTTTTTTTATATTTTTCAGGGTATAATTTTCTTGGATATGCCTTTGCCTTAGGCACGTTATCATTATGGTTAGTGGTTACCTTAATAAAAGTGCTTATCCATCGAACCCGACCCTATAAAAAGATAGAAAATAGTCGAATTGTTGGGTCACATGCTAGGGGCAGTTCTTTTCCAAGTGGTCATACCAGTCAGTCCTTCTACATGGCGACTTTTCTATTACACTATTTTCACGCCAACTTATTCATCTGGTTAGCAGTATATCTGATGGCTTTTTTTGTTGGGATCACTCGTATCTATGTTGGCATGCACTACCCCCGGGATGTGCTCGGAGGAGCTATGCTGGGGACCGCCTGGGGACTTTTAGGCGTGATTCTTAATAATTCATTTTGACATTTTTGGAATGCTCCGGGATACTAATGGGACGGTTTTTGGCATAGGATTTTCAATAAAAGATTATGCGTGGTTTAATCTGAATAAATCCCACTTTCTACCCAGACAGACATCGAACCTGGAGCACACCCGAAAGTGCCAATCCCTTCCTCGTTAATTGTTACCTTTTCTTCACGATTACCTAAATAATCTGTATACTCTTTTCCAGTATGTTGCTTTCCGATATACATATCTTTATAACCTTCATCGCTATTTGTCAACAACACCGCCAACCCAGCAGCATGTTCTTCGTCACCTTCACGGGTCCAACCAATGCAATTGGGATGGTCTAAATAGTCGTTTTGCTTTCCATAGGCATAGTTTAAACGTAAAGATAACAATTTATCAATTATATCCTGTTTCCCCTGAATCGAATTTTCACCGGCAATGCCGTAGTAGTCCCCATAAAAAATACAGGGCAGGCCATTTTCACGTAATAAAATCATCCCGTATGCTAAGGATTTGAACCAGTCATCGACTCATGATTCCAGAGCTTGAGATGGTTACGAATCATGATTATCAACAAAGGTCACTGCTTTGGTGGGATTTTTCTCCATCAATGTATTTTGAAACATGGTACTCATATTGTAACAATTCCGGATTTGCTGGCCTTCGAAAAATTCATATGCAAAGAAACATCGAACAAAGTTACATTACAGGCGGTTTCCTCTAAATAATTTTCCAGGTTTTCATAATTTTTCTTCCAAATAGGAACACCTCCCATTCATATTGATTTTTTCATAAATTGCTATCCTCATTCAGAAAATACCCGGTTTCATCCCAATATTTTTCTTACTGTCACTTAGCACCCGAAACAACTTCTAAAAAACGCTAATTCTCTGAGATTGAACCTTTTTTTATATGCTTTTATTTTGAAAGTAGCATCATCCAAAATTGATTGGGGGAAACTCCAGTTTTTACGATTGCCATGGGTTGATCTTATGTTTAGAGAGTATTATATCGGGTATATAAATTATTATAATCAATATATTTGATTAATTAAAGAGAAGGTGATAAAGATGTTTTGGACTATTGCAGGCGTTCTCGTTGTTTTATGGTTATTAGGTTTGATTACTTCTTATACATTTGGCGGGTTAATTCATATTCTTCTCGTAATTGCAGTTATTCTAATTGTAGTGAGTCTTATTCGGAGAAAGTAGGATGCGTTGTCGAACAAAATAAACTTTTTAACAGCTAGGCCATTACAGGTAATTAACACTTACCGTGATGAAAATGTACATTACAGTAATCGATCGCGGAGGAGTTATGTGAGATTCACACATTAGTCGTTTGCTTCAGAAAAAAATAAATTTCGAAAGTAGGTTTAATGATGTCAAATACAAAAGGTAAAATCGAGTCAAACAAAGATAAGCTCGTAGGCGGAGTCAAGGAAACAGTTGGAAAAGTTACCGGAAACGAAAAGTTGGAATTAAAGGGTAAAATTCAGACTAAAAAGGGCGAGCTAGAGGGAAAAGCAATGGATATCGGTGATCAGGCAGATAGTATAAAAGAAGTCATCGCAGGTAATATCAATGACGCCATCGATAAAAACAAAAAGAAGCAATAAACCAGAGACCGATTCATAAATTGCAAACTGCCAAACTGATGTAGAATAAAATCAGTTTGGCATTATTTTATAGAAAGTAGAGATGAAAATCCTGAAAAGAACCAAAAAAAGGCTATGTTTGGAGAATTCTTGAAGGAAAAACCGATCAAAGATTTATTTCCACAAGCTAAAACCGGCCGTCCACCTAAAGATAACCGGCTGATGTGCAACGGAATCTTATGGATTGCGCGCAGCGGTGCTGCATGGCGAGACTTTCCCGAACGTTTCGGTTCGTGGAAAACCGTCTACAGCCGTTTCTGTAAATGGCGTGACGACGAAATGCTAGCAACTATTTTTTGCACTAAATACGGATGCCGATTTTTTAGCATTGATTCAACCATTATAAAAGCGCATCAGCACAGTGCAGGTGCTAAAAAGGGGTTGTTAATGCTGAAGTGAATCAATACCTTGGTAAAAGTCGCGGCGGTGAGTATTTCGGTCGTGATTTACCACCCGGTCCGGATATTCGTGGTTCTTCCGTAAAAAGCCGTTTACTAAACGATTTATTAAACTTGAAGTGATATAATAAAAGCATCAAATAGATAGAAAGGGTGGTGAAAAATGGATTCACCAAACAAACTGATTTTGGATCGTTTCTTTCCATCTGATGTTTTAAAGATCACGGAAGTAATTGAGACTGATAAAATCATTATCCATATGAAATCTATTACTAAAACCTGTGTCTGTCCCAGGTGCCACCAGACACTTGAGCATTATCACGGCACATATATAAGAAAAGTTCAGGATCTGCCCATATTGGGAAAAAATGTTCAGCTTCGGATTAAAGCCCATGAGTACGTATGTGACAATGAAGCATGCCCGGTTCGAACTGTCGCCGAAACATTTAATGGTTTTCTCAATGCCAACAGAAGAATGACACAACGCTGCGAAGATTTCATCTGTATGCTGGCAATCGAAACCAGTTGTGAAGGGTGCGCACGGATCTGCCAGGCAATGATACATCTATATCAGCGGGGATAGTGTGATCCGCTTTCTTACAGAACGTTATGAAGCTCAACCGGCTCCCGTTTGTGGTGAAACAATCGGTGTTGATGATTTTGCCTTCAAAAAAAGAAGCCGCTATAGAGAGCCACTTTCGTAAGTGTTAAAATGAAGCTACGGGATAACCGTTATACTTACGAAAGGAGGACATGTTAATGTCCAAAGAAAAATAAATTTTACAGCTCCGCCTTAACGGATACAGCCAGCGGAGAATTGCGGATACTTTAAAAGCATCTCGAAACACGGTAGCTAGGGTGGTATAGAAAAAAACGAGAAGTAAAGATAACTGTACAACTTTAATTCATAAGAAAATAAATCTTCAGTACTATAGAATAATCCGAAACATTTTAGGTTCTTCCATGATTTTGAATAGTGATTTATCATAAGGATGCTTTGAATAATAATGTATCAAATATTTCTGTGCCTTTCCCCCATGATGAATCCCAAAGAATTTGCCTGTTGCACAAAGTGATATTTTCGACCCCTATTCCATTGACAATTTTGAAACATTATCTAATAAATCATTATTCATCGGAAATTTAGGTTATAATTATAATAAATAAAAATTTATGAGGTGGACACGATGAATCATTTAAAACGACTACCAAAACATATTGGGATTATTCCTGACGGCAATAGAAGATGGGCCCTAAAAAAAGGATTTGAAAAGCAGGAT